>Ga0233426_10001253_pt1 | contig 23894 bp, 18 predicted proteins | sample SI_118_April2016_6_FD_179875 | JGI IMG/M metagenome (GOLD analysis project Ga0233426, IMG submission 179875) | Seawater microbial communities from Saanich Inlet, British Columbia, Canada - SI_118_April2016_10_MG | ecosystem: Environmental > Aquatic > Marine > Inlet | place: Canada: British...
CTCATTAAATGAAGCTTTGGTTGGGCTTACCCAAGCTAAAACTCAAATTATTTTAGGTGCTAGTTTTGTAAGTAAATTTCAAAGCGATTTAAACCCATCCTTCAACTTACCTGAAAATGTAGGTTCCTGGGCAAGCAGAATGAGTTTAAACCGAGGAAGATGGAGTTTAAATTCAGAATACGTTCATAAATATAACGATCCATCTGCAGTAAACAACTACATTTTTAAAACAGGAAATGCTTTATTAATGAGCGGAAGTTACTCAAAAAGAGGTTTTGGCTTGTCTTTAGACGCCAAGCGAATAGACAATATGGACTACCGCTCCGAGAGAGATCAAAATTTACAGAACTTGATGATAAATTACCTACCCTCTTTAACCAAGCAACACGCCTATGCATTGGCCACCATTTACCCTTACGGAACAATTACCACTGGAGAAATGGGTTTGCAAGCGGAATTAAATTACAAGATTAAAAAAGGATCAAAACTTGGTGGCAAATACGGCACAGGTATTTTAGCCAACTTTTCTAATGTATATGCTATAGATAAGCAACAACTTAACGACTCCACCCAAATAGGCGAAAGCGGCACCTTGGGTTATACTTCTGACTTTTTTAAAGTAGGAGAAGAAAAGTACTTTCAAGAATTTAGTTTAGAGATTTCTAGAAAAATAAACAAGAAACTAAAGTTAATTGGAACATACATAAATACAGAATACAATAGTGCCGTTATAGTAGGCTACAAATACAGTGGAATGATTTATTCTGAAATTGTTGTTTTGGAAGCACAATACAAAATTAAAGCAAAACACTCCATTCGAACTGAGCTGCAACACTTAAAAACAAAACAACACGAAGGCAATTGGCTAATGGGATTGGTTGAATACACCGTTTCTCCGCATTACTTTTTTGCCGTGCAAAACCTGTATAATTATGGAAATGAATATGAAAAATTGACATATCCTACCCTATCGGCCGGCTACAACAAAGGCACCTCGAGGTTTGCTTTAAGTTATGGCAAACAACGAGCAGGTATATTTTGTGTAGGTGGTGTTTGCAGAAACGTACCTGCATCTAACGGATTAAGCTTAAATATAACCAGTAGTTTCTAAGCATATGAAAAATTTAAAAAAATACGGACTTCTAATTTTAGCCATTGGTTTATCTTTGAGTTCATGCGATGTAATTGAGGAGCCATTTAACGTTTTACAAGAAGAGGTGAGCGACTCATGTGAGGCGTTTGTCTTTTTGCCTGTAGAAAGTTATACAAAAAAAGTATTGCTAGAGGATTATACTGGTCATACATGCGGAAATTGTCCTAGAGCTGCTGAAAAAGCAAAGGAACTTCAAGATATTTTTGGTGAACAATTGGTTGTAATGGCTGTACATTCAGGGTTTTTTTCGAATACCTCAGATTCTTACCCAACAGACTTTACCACAGAGAATGGAGACGCCTGGGATGCGCTCTTTGGTAACAGTCTTGCCGGAAACCCAAATGGTTTGATTGATAGAGTTGGATCGCCACAGCCTAACATATTTCAATATACGCAATGGGAAGAAAAGATTACAGCTCAAATACAGAACGAACCCTTAGTTGGACTTCAAATAAAATCTAGCTTCAACAGTACATACAACTTAATTTGTATAGATGTAGAAACCAAAATTTTAGACGCTATAGCTACGAATCTTAACCTCACAGTTGTTCTTACAGAAAGTGGTATTATATCTAAACAAACAGATTACAATGTACCAGGTAGTTATGTAGAAGATTACGAACAAAACCATGTGCTAAGAAAAGGTTTAAATGGAGCTTGGGGAGAAAGCTTAGGGCAGGAAAATTACGCTGTAAACAAGCTGTTTACAAACCGATACAGTATAGAAAAACAAGAAGATTGGGATATAGCTAATATGTCTGTGGTAGCTTTTGTTAGCAATCCAGAAACTTACGAAGTTTTGCAGGCTGAAGAAATTCAATTAACTGAATAAAATGAAGAACTTATTACTTACCCTGGCCTTTATAACAAGTTTAAGCCTGATGGCTCAAAAATTTGAAGCTGGTTTGGTTGGTGGATTTACAACTAGTCAGATATCTGGAGACGGATTAGCCGGATTTGACAAGGCAGGAACTCGATTGGGAGCCTACATTACTTATCCGCTCCGAAAGAAAAAAATGAATTTTGAAGTAGGCATGCAGTACCTGCAAAAAGGAAGCAGAATGCCGAGTGAAAAGAATCGTATTTCTAACTATAACATGGACTTGCATTACTTAGAATTGCCTTTTACCATTAATTACGCCCATACAAATGGATTGGTTCTAGAGTCTGGACTAGGCTTAGGCGTACTTTTAAAATATACAGAAGAAGATGCTAATGGCCCTTTAAATGGTGAAAAGCCGAATACACTTGCTGTAGACTTTATAGTGGGATTGCAATACCAAGTTTTCAATCATCTAAAATTTAATTTGAGATACGGAAACTCATTAATTCCAATTAGAGAAGAATCTGAGGTAACAGAGCATGAAAGAAATAAAGATTGGTATTCATCTTTAGTTACATTTGCATTAATGTATCAAATAAGCAGGTAATGAAGCATAAAATTATAGTTGCGATAACTGGAGCAAGTGGATCTATATACGCAAAAGTATTGTTGGATAAATTGTTGTTATACAAAGAACAAATTGATACTGTTGCAGTAGTCATGTCTAAAAATGCAATGGATGTTTGGGAATTTGAACTAGGTACAAAGTCCTATGAAAACTATCCTTTTAAAAGATATGAAAAGGATGATTTCATGGCTCCGTTTGCCTCAGGATCTGCCCAATTTAAAACCATGATTGTAGCTCCTTGCTCGATGGGTTCTTTGGCTAGAATTGCTGCTGGAACCTCCAATGATTTAGTATGCCGAGCCGCTGATGTAATTTTGAAAGAGAGAAGACAACTCATTTTAGTTACTCGAGAAACTCCTCTAAGCTTAATTCATATAAACAATATGAAAACCTTAACTGAAGTGGGTGCGCTTATTTTACCAGCTACTCCTTCCTTCTATTCTATACCCAAAACATTTGAAGAATTAGCCGCTACAGTAATCGACAGAGTTATTGATTCTATTGGCATTGAGCAAGATACAGAAAGATGGCAAAGCTAAGTGTTTATATCTATTTTAATTTTTAAGCAATAATTCATTAATGAAGCGTTACATTTAGGATGTTTTAAACAATACTTTATGCTTGAATTTTGTAAAAGTGTATTACACAAAGTAAGTTTTGACCACCATTTGTTCCAAAAGGAATTGACCAAATCAATACAATGGATTAACCAATCGGAAGCAGAGAGTTTGAGACAATGGTGTATGGAAACCTATGGCAACCGATACGGTGCAATAATTCAACATGCCTTTGAAGCTATTTTGTAATAGTAAAGTTTCGTAAATCTTAATTAGGAACTACTATTATCATCTCGTTTTGCAATACTTAAAACAAATTGTAATCGTTATTGTGGTAAACTTTACCAAGATGTTTATAGGCAGCCTCGGTAGCCATTCTTCCTCTTTGTGTTCTTATTAAGTACCCTTCTTGAATTAAATAAGGTTCATAAACCTCCTCTAAAGTAGCTGCTTTTTCACTTACAGCGGTGGCAATAGTTCCTACTCCTACGGGCCCGCCTTTAAACTTATCAATTATTGTTTCAAGAATCAAAATATCCATCTCATCAAAGCCTTTTTTATCTACTTTAAGAGCATTTAGAGCAATATTGGTAATAGGCATGTCAATTTTACCAGAGCCTTTAATTTGAGCAAAATCTCTTACCCTACGTAACAACGCATTTGCAATTCTAGGAGTTCCTCTGCTTCTTCCCGCAATTTCTGAAGCAGCGTCAAATTCTATTGGAACATTTAATATACCAGCAGATCGATCTATAATTTTAGAAAGGAGTTTAGCATCGTAGTACTCTAAACGACTGTTGATACCAAAACGAGCTCTCAGAGGTGCTGTTAGTAAGCCAGATCGAGTTGTTGCACCTATGAGTGTAAATGGATTTAATGTTATTTGAACAGAACGAGCATTTGGTCCGGACTCAATAAGTATGTCAATTTTAAAATCTTCCATAGCTGAATACAAGTACTCTTCTACAACAGGAGAAAGTCGGTGAATTTCGTCAATAAAAAGTACATCTCTTTCGCCAAGACTCGTAAGTAAACCGGCAAGATCTCCAGGCTTGTCTAAAACTGGCCCGGAGGTGATTTTAACATTTACACCCAATTCATTGGCTATAATTCCAGCCAAAGTTGTTTTACCCAAACCAGGAGGTCCGTGTAAAAGAACATGATCCAAGGCATCGCCTCTTTGATTAGAAGCTGTTACAAACACTTCTAAATTATCTACCACTTTTTTTTGACCAGAAAAGTCATCAAAGGCAGATGGGCGAAGCTTAATTTCAAATGTATTTTCCTCTTCGTTGAATTCTTCTGAGGACGAATCTAAGTTTTCAATCATCTAGCGAATTTAAGCTAAATATACAGAACCACTAGCACTAAATTAGAATTCAGAATGTTCGAAAATTTAAATTTAAATGTTAATACCAAATAAAACGCCTCCAATTGGAGGCGTTTTGTAAAATTCTAATGTTCTTCTTCACCGTCTTTTAGTGGAACGTTTTGAGGAATAAAATCCTGATCAGCTCCTGGCTTAGAATAGTCGTAAGGCCATCTGTATACCGAAGGGATCTCTCCTGGCCAGTTTCCATGTATACGAGCTACAGGTGTAGTCCACTCAAGAGTGTTGGATTTCCATGGGTTTTGAACAGACTCTTCGCCTCTAAAAATACTGTAAAAGAAGTTGTAAAGAAAAATAAACTGAGCCGCAGCTCCAAGAATAGCACAAACAGTTACGATTTGATTAATATCTTGTAACCCATCGAACATTGGAAATGCTGAATTACTATAGTAGCGACGTGGCAAACCAGCTAAACCTAAATAATGCATAGGAAAGAAAGTACCGTAAGCAGATACAATGGTTAACCAAAAGTGAGCATAGCCCAATTTTTTGTTCATCATTCTACCATACATTTTAGGAAACCAGTGGTAAACACCAGCTAACATTCCGAAAATTGCAGAAAGCCCCATTACTATATGAAAGTGCCCCACCACAAAGTAAGTATCGTGAACGTTTATATCTAAAGCAGAATCTCCTAAAATTATACCAGTTAAACCTCCTGTAATAAATGTGGAAACTAAACCAATAGAAAACAACATGGCTGGAGTAAACTGAAGATTCCCTTTCCATAAGGTAGTAATATAATTAAATGCTTTTACAGCAGAGGGTATTGCGATTAATAAGGTTGTAAAAGTAAATACAGACCCTAAGAAAGGGCTCATTCCTGTAATGAACATATGGTGTGCCCATACGATAAAAGATAAAAAAGCAATACCCATAATAGAACCAACCATGGCTCTATAACCAAATATAGGCTTACGTGAGTTGGTAGAAATTATTTCGGAAGTGATACCTAATGCAGGCAAAATTACAATGTAAACCTCAGGATGCCCAAGAAACCAAAATAAGTGTTCGTAAAGTATTGGCGAACCACCAACATTACTCAAAACTTCTCCCTGTATCATTATATCAGACAAGTAAAAACTTGTACCAAAACTACGATCGAAAATAAGTAATAACACGGCAGAAACTAATACTGGAAAAGATAGTATACCAAGAATAGCTGTTATGAAAAACGCCCACATCGTAAGTGGTAAACGCGTCATTGATAAACCATTTGTTCTTAAATTAAGAATGGTAACTACATAGTTTAAACCACCCAATAATGAGGAGGTTACAAATAGAGTCATAGAGATTAGCCAAAGAGTCATTCCTAAACCAGAACCAGGCATTGCTTGTGGCAAAGCACTTAATGGTGGGTAAATAGTCCAACCACCAGAAGCAGGTCCTGTTTCTATACCTAAAGAAATAAGCATGATAACCGATGAGATAAAGAAGAACCAATACGACAAAGCGTTAAGAAAACCAGAAGCCATATCTACCGCTCCAATTTGAAGTGGGATTAATAGATTACTAAACGTACCACTTAATCCTGCTGTAAGAACAAAGAATACCATTAAGGTACCATGAATGGTAACCAAGGCCAAATACATGTTTGGATCCATTACACCACCTTCTGCCCAATCACCCAAAAGGAGTTCGAACAGTGCGTTGGGTTCTCCAGGATTTGCAAGTTGTATTCTAAATAAAACTGACATAATCATTGCAATAACGCCCATAGTCATTCCTGTTAGAAGGAATTGTTTGGCAATCATTTTATGATCGGTACTGAAAACGTACTTTGAAAAGAAATTCTCTTCGTGGTGGCCGTGTTCTGACATAGTTCTAAAGTTATAGTGTTAGTGGTTCTTTCTCTTAATTATTTGAAGCAGCAATTACGGTTTGTTCCGAAAGCCAATTATTGTAATCTTCTTCAGATTCTACAACAACTTTAAGTTGCATATTGTAGTGCGCTGCACCACAAATTTTATTGCAAAGTAAAACGTATTCAAACGCTTCGTTTCCTGTTTCAACTCTCATTTCCTCTGTTGTAATGGTTGGCTTGAAAACAAAATCAGTATTCATACCAGGAACACAATTCATTTGCACTCGAAAGTGGGGCATATAAGCAGAGTGAATAACATCTTGCGAACGGAATTTAAGCTGAATAGATTTATTAACTGGAAGGTGCAATTCTTTAACTACAATATCATCCTCGGCAGCTGCTAATAAATCCTTAGGAGTTCTAGAAATTAAAGAAGATAGCGTGTTTTTCTTTGCTTCCATTTTTGCTAAACGCGCTTCTTTTTTAACTCGTTTGTTTGCATTAAGTTCTTCAGCAATTTGTATTTTAGTGTTGGCTATGTTTTTTTCGATATCTGCAGTTTGTTTTGTGTAAGCAGATTCGGATACAACACCTACCGTATTTATCCCTCCAACAAAACGAACATTAGAAGCTCCTAGGTTGTTGTCTTCACCAGCATAGCGAACAGTCCAATTAAATTGTTGTCCGTAAACTTCAATTACAACTGCGTCTTTAAGGTCCGATCGGTCCATAATATTAGACCACGTTTGAAGCCCATACACAATCAGTACAGTTAATACGATGGCTGGAACAGCTGTCCAAATGATTTCAACTTTATCGTTATGAGAGATAAAGCTTGCTGTACGATCTTTACGACCTCTGTATTTATAGGATAGATAAAACAAAACGGGTTGTGTAATAAGGAATACTACAATAATTAATCCCATTGAGATACTCATTAAGAAATCAATATCTACACCGTGTTCGGATGCAGAAATAGGTAGTAATAGATGATTCCATTTGGCTGTCATTATAAAAAATGAAGCCATAAATAGTATACCGAAGGTTAGTAAAAGTTTCCCTTGAGTATCGTTGTCCTTATCCGTGATATCAGATTCCTTTATACCTTTGATCTTGTTTGCAAGTTCAAAAATCCTAACCACTTGCCCTATTGCTATAACTGCAACAACTATCGCTACTAAGATTAATAATTCTGTCATGGGTGTATTTTAATGTGAGTGCTTTTTAATTAAATATGAAAGTGCTTACTCTCTTCTAACATAGGGTGGTTCTTTGGGGTAAGTTCCATACTTGCTAGTTTTTTTGTTACTACTCTAATAAATAGACCTCCTAGTCCAAGGAAAGTACCGATTTCTACAAATCCTAATTGCCAATGACCTCCAACAGTTCCCGGCATAATCATTACAAAGAAATCGAGATAATGTCCTGTAAGAATAATAGAACCTATTACGATAACAAAACCAGAAACACGTTTGGCATCTCTAGAGATTAACATTAAAATAGGAACCACAAAGTTAAGTACAAGAGCAGTCATAAATGGAACGCTGTACTCATCAAAACGAGCATTATAATACGTTACTTCTTCCGGAATATTTGCATACCATATAAGCATAAATTGAGAGAACCAAAGGTAAGTCCAGAAAATACTAAAAGCGAACATAAACTTTGCAACATCATGCATGTGATTTTCATTTACGTGCTCTAACTGTCCTTTACTTTTTAAGTGAACTATTACCATCGACAATACGACAAACACGGTAACCATCATCCCGGCAAATACATACCAACCAAATAAGGTAGAGAACCAGTGTGTGTCAATAGACATGATCCAATCCCAAGCCATCATAGAAGAGGTAACAGCAAAAAAGACAATAAAAATAGCCGATACTTTTATGCTCTTGTTGTAATACTCTAATCCACCGTGTTTATCTTCTAGTAAAGAAAGGCTGATTAATTTTTTCAAACCAAAGTACCAACCAGCCAAATATATTACAGCTCTTAAAAGAAAGAATCCTAAGTTTAAGTACGCTTCTTTTCCTGCAATAATAGCATCGTAATTAGAACTCTCAGGATCCATAATGCCAGGAGCCATCCAGTGGTATGTATGGTTACCAAACAGGTGTAAACCACCAGTAATAAAGATGATGAACAAAACAGCGCCAACGTAAGGTAAAAAAGAACCAATTGCCATAAGTACTCTCTTAAGTACTACTGTCCAACCAACTTCTGCAACATATTGTAGTGCTAGAAAGAATATTGAAACTAATGAAACTCCTAAGAAAAATATAGCTGCTACCAATAAACTAGACCAAGGTCTCTGTCCTTTAGCATGTAAAGCATGAGTTGTAGAGTGAATGACGTGCTCTAAATCATGAGCTTCAGCAATTTCATTAGCAGAAAAATGAAGGTGAAATTCAGCTTCAATTATATGGAATAATGGTGCGTAGTGACTTTCCGATTCAACAGCATGACCGGCATGAGAATGAGTGTCATCATGGCTATGAGCATCGTGTGCATCATTAACTTGGTGAGAATCCAAATGCAAATCTTGAGCAAAAGCATTTACCTGATGTGCTATTTCTTCGTCTGTGTGATGACCTGCTCCTTGCATAAAGCCGTAACCAAGAGCAACAACACCAATAAGCATTAGTGCTAAAGAAATGAGCTTCGTATTTTTAGTAACCGTATACATTGTTCGCTTTCCGTTAGGTTATTAGTTAGATCCTTTTTGTAATTCGTGTACGTAAAGCACAATTTTCCAACGCTCCTCATGCGATAATTGACTCGCGTGAGGCCCCATAGCATTTAAGCCATAAGTTATGGTATGGAAAATTTCACCATCGCTTAGCTCGCTCATTGTAGCACCCGATCTGCGGGGAGAAACTGCATCTGAATATGACGGAACTGCGCTATAAACTGGATGATTTAAACTTCCTTTACCCATTCCTTTATCTCCGTGACAGTGAGCACAAAACATTTCGTAAAGTTCCTTTCCCTCAGTTACTAACTTTGTGTTTGTACTTAGTGGGTTCTTCAATTCTTTACCAGACCTTAAATAATCTTCTAATGTATTGGAGTATTCAAATGGGGCAAAACCTCTAGGAATGGTTCCTTTTACATTGTATTGAGATGTGATACCATTTTCGAAAACAGGGTTTTCTGAATACGTATCGTAAGAAGCAGAACGGTACATGTTTGGCATGTATTCGTAGCCAGGGTGATCTCCTTCTGCACCGCAAGACTGCAACATAAATGAAGCAGCTATAGTTGCGAATGTAAGAGATGCGATCTTTGTTACCTTTTTCATTGTATAGATCTTTATTAGGCGATTTTTTCTTCTTTGACTTCTGTAGCTCCAGTTTCTTTCATAATGGCAATAAGATCGGCTTCATTTCCATGAGCCTCTATTTCCATTAAAAACTTATCATCTGTAGTACGAGGATCTGGACTTGTTTCTGAAGATCCTGGATATAATTTGCAACGCATTAAATACGTTAGTACCATTAGGTGAGCTGCAAAGAAAACCGTTAGTTCAAATGCAATTGGAACAAATGCAGGGATGTTGTCTAAAAGACTAAAGTTTGGTTTCCCACCAATAATTTGCGGCCAATCCTGAATCATCATGTACCACATCATTAGTAAACCTAAAGACAAACCTGTACAACCGTATAAAAAGGATGCAATAGCTAAACGCGAGGGTTTTAATCCTAAAGCATGGTCTAGTCCGTGAATTGGAAATGGAGAATACACTTCATCTACATGAATTCCTTTGGCACGGATATCTTTTACCGCTTTCAGGATTACATCGTCATCATCGTAAACTCCGTAAATTACTTTTTTACTCATTACGTTTATTTTTTATTCTGAGAACCAGATGATTTCACAATAGTTTTCAACTCAGCTTGAGCAATAACAGGGAATGTTCTAGCATACAATAGGAACAACACGAAGAAGAAACCTATGGTACCTATAAAAATACCTATGTCAACAAAAGTTGGGGAGAACATAGACCAAGAAGAAGGTAAATAATCTCTGTGAAGCGAAGTAACGATAATTACAAAACGCTCGAACCACATACCGATATTTACAATTATTGATATAAAGAAGGTGAAGGCGATACTTGTTCTTAATTTCTTAAACCACATAAACTGTGGCGAGAATACATTACAAGTCATCATAGACCAATAAGCCCACCAGTAAGGACCGGTAGCTCTGTTAAGGAATGCGTATTGCTCGAACTCTACACCTGAATACCAAGCAATGAACAATTCTGTAATATAAGCTACACCAACAATAGAACCTGTAACCATGATTACAATATTCATGTATTCTATGTGCTTAATAGTGATGTATGCTTCCATATTAACCACTTTACGCATTACTAAAAGTAAGGTTTGCACCATGGCAAATCCTGAGAAAATTGCCCCTGCAACAAAGTAAGGTGGAAATATAGTTGTATGCCAACCTGGAATTACGGAAGTAGCAAAATCCATAGATACAATGGTGTGTACCGAAAGTACTAAGGGCGTAGCTAAACCTGCAAGAACTAATGAAAGCTCTTCGAAACGCTGCCAGTGCTTAGCTTTACCAGACCATCCGAAGGATAAAATGGAGTAAATTTTCTTTACCGTTGGTTTAACTGCTCTGTCGCGAATCATCGCGAAATCTGGGATTAAACCCATGTACCAAAATACTAAAGAAACGGTTAAGTAAGTAGAAATTGCAAATACATCCCACAACAATGGAGAATTAAAGTTTACCCATAAAGAACCAAAATTATTTGGCAATGGTAAAACCCAGTAAGCTAACCAAGGTCTACCCATGTGAAAAATCGGGAATAAACCGGCCTGAATTACGGCAAAAATAGTCATTGCTTCTGCAGAACGATTGATGGACAAACGCCATTTTTGACGGAACAATAAGAGTACAGCAGAGATAAGTGTACCAGCATGACCGATACCTACCCACCAAACAAAGTTGGTAATATCCCAAGCCCAACCAACTGTTTTGTTAAGACCCCACACACCGATACCTGTACCCGCTGTATAAGCCAAACAACCAGCGCCCCACATAAATGCGAGTAGTGCAGCAATGAATAAAGCCCACCAATACTTGTTAGCCTTACCTTCTATAGGACGAGCCACATCCTCAGTGATGTCGTGTAAAGTCTTATCCTCTAGGATAAGCGGCTCTCTAATTGGAGATTCGTAATGCATTGTTTATAGAATTAAATTTCTTTGTTACGTACTTTTGTTTGATACCATACTGAAGGAGCCGTATTTAACTCTTCTAATAGGTGGTATGCTCTAGGGCTTTTAGACTCGGTAAATACATCAGACTTTTCGTCTAATACATCGCCAAAAGTTAAGGCGCCTGTATCACAAGCAATAGAACAAGCTGTTTGAGCTTCTCCTGTGCGAACTTTTCTACCATCTTTCTTTGCCTCTAGCTTCACTTTTTGAAGCATTTGTATACACATAGAACATTTTTCCATAACACCACGAGAACGAACTGTTACGTCGGGATTAAGAACCATTTTACCTAAGTCGTCGTTCATGTAGAAGTCGAACTGCTCATTATCTGAGTAGTTGAACCAGTTAAATCGACGCACTTTATAAGGACAGTTATTTGCGCAGTAACGAGTACCAACACAACGGTTGTAAGTCATGTGATTTAAGCCTTCTCTGGAGTGAGTAGTCGCAGCCACAGGACAAACAGTTTCGCAAGGAGCATGATTACAGTGTTGACACATTACAGGTTGAAATACTACCTCTAAAGTCTCTGCTTCAGACGCAACTTCCATTTCCAAGAATTTATCGATGGCAGACACGCCTTGGGCATCCGCTTTCTCTTGTGTCATGTCACTAGAGTAGTATCTATCAATACGCAACCAGTGCATATCACGAGATCGTCTAATTTCTTCTTTACCAACTACAGGAACATTATTTTCTGCATGGCAAGCAATTACACAAGAACCACATCCGGTACAGCTATTCAGGTCAATGGAAAGGTTCCACCAATGAACGTCGCGGTCGTGTTCTTCCCAAAGGGTAACTTTTTCAGGGGATTGAGGGCCTTTATGAGTAGCCAACAACATTTGTTCGTTTCCAGAAGTCGGGTCTTTTTTGAAAGCTTTGAGTGTTGTTTCTTTTACAATTCTATCTCTGCCCATCATAGTATGATGTAATTGAGTAGATGCAAAACCGTGAACTTCACCCTCTACCTTAGTAAGCGTAGCGCCAGATAAGTTGGTGTTGAAATTGTCTGCAAAAACAAAAGCATTAACACCTACTCCGTCTCCAGCTTTTCCTGAGCCATTACGACCGTAACCTACTGCTAAACCAACCGTTTTGTATGCCTGTCCGGGCTGAACCAATACTGGAACTCTTAAGGTAAGTCCATTAATGGCTAAATCAACTATGTCACCATCTAAGGCGCCATTTGAAACATTTTCATTTTTTAAGCCTAATTCTTTTGCAAAACGAGGAGATACGGTTAAGTAGTTGTCCCAGGTATTTTTAGTAATCGGATCGGGTAATTCTTGTAACCAAGGGTTGTTTGCAAATTCTCCTGAGCCGATACCTGTTTTGGTGTACAGTATTAAATCAATAGAATCTCCAGATAAGCTACTTAATGCGCTTACTGCAGAATTTATTGATCCTTGGTATGCAGGCGTTTTTTCGGTAGTGTTCGTTTTAAATACGCCATCGTGAAGTGCTGAATTCCAAGAAATGGAACGCAAAATGTTTTTAGTCCAGTAACTCTTTAGGTAGGAATAAAAATCATCCCCTAAACCAGACCAAGACATTAAAGACGCTTGAGCTTGACGAGTATTAAATAAAGGATTGATTGTTGGCTGAACTAAAGCGTAAACCCCAGTATAAGGGTGCGCATCGTTCCAACTTTCTAAGTAATTATGATCCGGACAAACAAAGTTCATCACAGACGCAGTCTCATCATTTTTATCTGAAAAGGAAACCGATAGTTCAACTTTTTTCAAAGCAGAAGCAAATTCTGCACCTCGAGCTAAATTGTAAACTGGATTTACGTTGTAAGCTATTACAGCTCCAACTTTACCAGAATTCATATCGTTAATTAATTCTGTAACATCCGAATCGTTACCCGTTTTGAGTTTTGATTGAATAGAAAAATCTATAGTTGCACCATGATTACTTAATAAATCATTAATTGCATTAACAACTATATGTATGTTTTTGTTATTTCCACCTGCAACAACTAAAGATTTACCTTTGGCTTTCCATAAATCGTTTGCCGCTTTTTGTAGTTGAGTACTAAAACCAGACTTGGCAACTTTAACAGATGATACTCCTGCTTTTTGAGCTAAGAAATTATATAAATTTACAAGACCTACACCGAGTTCTGAAGCTTTAACTGGTGTTCTATAATCAGCATTTGCTCCGGTAATAGATAAATTCGATTCGAATTGATAGTGACGAGACATTGTTGCCACGTTTGGATTACGTTTGCTCGCATAATCTTTACCATGACCAGCATCTAACCAATCGCCTAAGAAATCAGCTGCAAAAGAAACCACTACATCAGCCTTGTTAAAATGATAAGTTGGAAGTGCTCTTACTCCGAAACTATCAGCGTTTGCATCTAACATAGAAGATACAGAAAGTGCATCGTAAGTTACATGCTTTGCATTATGCTTGGTTGCAAACCGATTTATCACTGCCTTAGTAGTAGGCGAAATAATTGAAGAACTTAGTAACACAACTTGTTTGCCAGAAGTTTTAGCAGCTTCTAAACCTGAAATGATGGATTGATCTACAGAACTCCAGCTAGCTTCTTCGCCATTGGCTATGGGGGTTTTTAAACGAGCTGAGTCGTATAAATTTAAAACTGAAGCCTGGATACGAGCGTTAATCCCTCCTTTATCACAAAGGTCATTTGACTTAAGGAAAATAGGACGACCCTCGCGATTTTTAATTAATAAACTTGCAAAATCGTTCCCATCATAGAAACTGGAAGCGTACCAGTTTGCAACACCAGCAACCGTTTCTTCCGGTTTAACCACATATGGAATTACTTTCTGAATAGGTGCTTCACAGGCAGCTAAGGAAGCTGCAGCAGTACTAAATCCTAAGAACTTTAAAAAATCTCGACGAGAAGTTGAAGACTCAGATAATTTATCATTGTCGCTTAAAAAAGCCTCTGTGGGCAACTTCTCAGCGAATTCTTTTTCTTGGAACTTCTCCAATTCTGGATTATTCGCCAATTCGCCTAAACCTTGGAAATATGTTTTCTTTGTAGCCATCTTAATTAGTTCCTTTTCTGTATTAGTAGTGACATTTACCACATTCCAAACCACCTATTTTATCTACCGTGATATCTTCACCGTGATATTTCTCAACCCAATTTTCGTTTAGGTCGTGGTAATAAGGGTTGTCGGTATCTACTTTGGTTTCCCTATGACAATTTATACACCATCCCATTGTAAGAGGAGAGTATTGTTCTACAACCTCCATTTCTTCTACTGGGCCATGGCAAGTTTGGCATTCTATACCCGCAACATTTACGTGTTGAGAGTGGTTATAATATGCTAAATCTGGCAGATTATGGATTCGAACCCATTGAATTGGTTTTTGCTCGTAACCTTCAATATAGGTTCTTGTTTCTACGTCGAAACCGATAGCGTCGTATATTTTTGCAATCTCAGTAGTACCTGTTTCTGTTCCGCTATTAATGTAGGTATGACAATTCATACACACATTTGCAGAGGGTACACCAGCAGATTTACTATGACGTGCTCCAGAGTGACAATAATTACAATCTACTCCATTTTCTCCAGCGTGTATTTTATGGGAAAAGGCTATTGGTTGCTCTGGTTTATAACCTTGCTGTACACCTACTGAAGATAAACCGTCCCATACAACTTTACCACCAAGCAGAATCATAAATATGATAAAGAACACAATAAAAACTGGGTGTGATTTCAACCAAGAAAAGGCCCCTGCAATGAGGCTTGTTTTTTCATCGCCCTTTGCCTCCTTTAGTACATTTTTTACCTTAACTAAAACAAATAAAGACAACAAGATGATTGCAAATGCAACTGCCATAAGTGTTTTAGACTCTGATGAAGTTCCACTATTGTTTGCTTCAACAGTTTCTGAACTAGACTCAGAGACCACCTCTTTAGGTCCTTGTTCAATATAAGCTAAGATGTTGTCAATATCCTCATTTGAAAACTGCGGAAAGGCAGTCATTTGAGATTTGTTGTATTTTTCGTAAACTTCTATTGCTTGCTCATCTCCACTTGCTATAAGATCGGAAGAGTTTTTAATCCAAGAATACAGCCATTCGGTTGTATACTTATCGTTTATGTGTCCCGCTAAGCCGGGTCCAATCAACTTTTTATCCTCATCGCCTAAGTAGTGGCAAGAAGCACAATTGCTTGAAAATAAACTTTCTCCAAGATCTGCACTTTGTGCAAACGAGACATTAATAGATGTGATCAATAGCAATGCAAACAAGGATAGCACCTTGTAGCTCAATAGCATACCGTTTTTACTTGTCATAATTCTATGCGCTTTCTAACTTTACGTAGCTCAGTTTTTCTAAATGCAAAAATAACATATTCCTTTTTGAGTAAAAACTACAATTGCAGAAAATAAACAGTTTATATTGGTTCTAAATTAAAGGAAATTAACTTACGAGGAAATGCGTACATTTGCTGCAAACAAAATAAGATGAAAATTAAGACAATCCTACTGAGTACTTTATTTATATCTCTAAATTCATACAGTCAAAACTGGGATTATAATGAAGATAAAGATACGCTTACTCAAAAAAATGTAACGTACATAAATACTGAAAAAATTGATGATTTATTGGACAAGAAACGAAGGATCGATCGGAGCAAGAACCTTTTTAAATCGTTTAGAATTCAACTCTTTTCTGGGAGTAGATCTGGATCGTCTTTGAGTCAGGCTAAGTTTAAAAAAGACTTCCCAGGCATACTAGTAGAAACCAGTTATGAGCAACCTTACTTTAAAACAAAAGTAGGTGCATACAGAACCAGACTAGAAGCAGAAAGAGCTTTGTTAATTTTTCAAAAGTCTTTTAGTACTGCATTTATATTTGAAGAGAAAGTAACTTTAGATAAGTTGTAATTCCGTTTTATTATGAAAAAAAAGAGCCGCTAATTGCGGCTCTTTTTTTATATATAAGTTAGGTTTATAGTTTTCTTTTCACTTCTGTTTCCTCGTATCCTTCTATAATATCGCCAACTTTGATATCGTTAAATTTCTCGATATTCAGACCACATTCATAACCTTTGGCTACTTCTTTAACATCGTCTTTAAAGCGTTTAAGAGAGCCTAAAGCACCTGTATATACAACTACTCCATCTCGAATAAGTCGAACGTTTGTGTTTCGGGTAATCTTACCATCCAATACATAACAACCTGCAATAGTACCAACTTTTGTAACTTTAAAGGTCTCACGAACTTCAATGTTACATACAATTTCTTCTTTGGTTTCTGGAGAGAGCATGCCTTCCATTGCTTCTTTCACCTCGTTTATTGCATCGTATATAATAGAATATAGACGTACATCTATTTCTTCTTTTTCTGCTAATTTACGAGCTGATGAAGAAGGACGAACTTGGAATCCTATAACAATTGCATCAGAAGCTGTTGCTAATAATATATCCGACTCTGAGATCTGACCAACTGCCTTGTGTATGATATTTACTTGTATAGAATCTGTAGATAGTTTCTGTAAAGAATCGGAAAGTGCTTCAATAGAACCATCAACATCACCCTTCAGTATAATATTCAACTCTTGGAAATCACCTAGAGCTAAACGTCTACCGATTTCATCGAGCGTAAGATGTTTCTGCGTACGTATACTTTGCTCTCTTTGTAGTTGTGTTCGTTTTAATGCAATAGATTTAGCTTCTCGCTCATCGGACATCACATTAAACTTATCACCTGCTTGTGGCGCTCCACTTAAACCAATAATACTAACTGGTGCAGAAGGTCCGGCAATGTCTACATTGTTACCACGTTCATTAAACATGGCTTTTACTTTACCGGTAAATTGACCTGCTAATAGGAAGTCTCCAACTGAAAGGGTTCCAGCTTGTACTAACATTGTTGTTACAAATCCTTTTCCTTTGTCTAAAGATGCCTCAATAATAGAACCTTTAGCGGCTTTATCAGGATTAGCTTTTAACTCTAACATTTCGGCCTCGAGCAATACTTTTTCAAGTAAAGCCTCTACTCCTTGACCGTGTTTGGCTGATACGTCATGCGACTGGAATTTACCACCCCAATCTTCAACTAATAAGTCCATAGCTGCCAACTGCTCTTTAATTTTCTCTGGATTGGCGTTGGGTTTATCTACCTTGTTTATTGCAAATACAATAGGTACCTCGGCCGCTTGAGCATGAGAGATTGCTTCTTTTGTCTGTGGCATGATGTCATCATCTGCAGCAATAACAATAATGGCAATATCTGTTACTTGAGCACCACGTGCACGCATAGCTGTAAAGGCTTCGTGACCTGGGGTATCAATAAAAGTTATACGTTTACCACTCTTAAGAGCTACTTCGTATGCTCCAATGTGTTGTGTTATTCCTCCGGCTTCGCCAGCTATTACATTTTCACGACGAACGTAATCCAATAAAGATGTTTTACCGTGATCAACGTGACCCATCACAGTTACTATTGGAGATCTGTCTTGTAAATCTTCTGGCTTATCTTGAACTTCTTCAATAGATTCCTGAACCTCGGCGCTAACAAATTCAACATCGAAACCAAATTCATCTGCTACAATAGATAGAGTTTCAGCATCTAAACGCTGATTCATGGTTACCATAATACCCAACATCATACAGGATGAGATAATTTGATTAACCTGAACGTCCATCATGGTCGCAATTTCATTTACAGTAACGAATTCTGTTACTTTAATTGTTTTGCTTTCTTCATCTGCACGTTCCTGATCCATTACGTCTTGCTCTCTTCGAACTTCACGCTTAGATTTTCTGTGCTTCGAACCTTTGGACTTTCCTTTACCAGTAAGTTTATCTAAGGTTTCTGCAATTTTCTTTTGTATTTCTTCGGCTGTTGGCTCTGCCTTTACAACCTTAGGTTTTTTACCTCTACTTGGCCCTCTACTTCCTGCTTTCTGGTTCGGACGAACGGGTCTGCCTGTTCCACTAGGAGTCGAGTTTATACGTTTTCTTTTTTTCTTATTGTCTTTGTCACCAGAAGGATTACTTGAGGAGGCAACTTTTTTCTTCTTTGGTTTAGCAAATTTACTTAAATCAATTACTTGACCTGTTAATTTAGGTCCAGTAAGTGTTTTAGATTTAGCTCTTAAAACCTCATTTTCAACTGGTTTAACAAGAACCTCTTCTGTCTGAGCAGGTTTGTTAAACTTTTCAACCTTTATTTCTTTTACGTTTTCAGACTTTACAGGCTTATTAACGTCTATTTTACCAATTTGCTTGGGCCCAGAAAGAGAGCCCTTTGCTTTAATTACATCCTTAGTTACAGGAGAATTTTTTGGAGCTACTGTAGGGTCGGTCTTTTGAAGTTTCGAGTTCTCTAAAACTTCTTTTGTGCTAGACTTAACTATAGGTACTGCTTTAGATTCCGTCTCTTTTGAGTCATCTTTATCTAATTTCACCGTAGCTTCAAGTGGAGCTGGAGTTGTTTTGGTTGCAACTTTAACAACTTCTTTCGGAGTTTCGTCCTTTACTTTCTCTTGAACTTTCTGTTTTGTTTTTGGCTCAACTTTAGGTTCTGCTTTTGGCTCAATATTAATTTTACCAACCGTTTTAGGTCCAACAAAGTCTGCCTTTGCTTTAATAACTTCTTTATCAGAAGATTTTTTAACAGCAGCGGATTTAATCGCTTCTTTCTCATCTCTTCGTGCTTGTGCTATCTGGGCAGAACGTTTGTGCTGCTCAACGTCAGCACTAAACTCTTGCTTCAATATGTCGTAGGACTCAGGAGTGATTTTAGTATTCGGACGCCCATCGATTTCAATCCCTTTGGAGGCTAAATGATCGATGACATTCGCAATACCTACGTTTAATTCTTTTGCAACCTTACTTAATCTCATGCTTGCTATTTATATTGTAGCGTTTTGTTGTAATGAACTCGCACTAGTTTTTAATCTTCAAATTCAGATTTCAATATAGATTGAATTTCAACTACTGTTTCTTCTTCTAAATCTGTACGCTTAACCAACTCGGCAGCAGAAAGCTCTAATACAGACTTTGCTGTATCACAACCAATATTTTTTAATTCCTTAATGATCCAATCGTCAATCTCATCAACAAATTCTGTTAATGCAACATCTTCAGAATCATCTATATCTCTATAAACATCAATCTCATATCCTGTAATAGACCCAGCCAAACGAATGTTTGTACCGCCTCTACCAATGGCTAAAGAAACTTGATCTGGCTTTAAGAAAACCTCTGCTCTATTATTGTCTTCATCTACTGTAATAGACGAAACTTTTGCTGGGCTTAATGCTCGAGTAATGAAAAGAGATGTATTGCTTGTGTAGTTAATTACATCTATGTTTTCATTTCCAAGCTCTCTAACAATTCCATGTATACGAGAACCTTTCATACCAACACAAGCGCCCACTGGATCTATACGTTCGTCGTAAGATTCTACAGCTACTTTGGCTTTTTCTCCAGGAATTCGTTCAATTTTTTTAACTACAATTAAACCGTCTGCAACTTCCGGAATCTCTTGTTCAAACAAACGTTCTAAGAATTTAGGAGAGGTTCTAGAAAGTACAATTCTAGGCTTAGTACCTTTTAATTGCACTTCTTTTACAACTCCGCGAACTGTATCGCCTTTGCGAAAGAAATCGGAACGAATTTGTTGGTCTTTTGGCAAGATTACTTCATTGTCCATATCATCTATTATAATAACCTCTCGGTTACGAATATGATGTACTTCTCCAGAAATAATTTCGCCAACCAATTCTTTGTACTTGTTGTAAAGATCGGTATTGTCGTGTTCTTGTATACGTCCAATTAAATTTTGACGCATAGATAAGATGGCACGCCGTCCAAAGTCAATTAAATGCACTTCCTCAGAAACTTCTTCAGAAACTTCAAAATCTGGCTCAATCTTGACTGCACTTGAATATTCAATTTCAGCGTTATCGTCTTCTACCTCTCCGTCTTTTACGACAATTCGGTTTCTCCAAATTTCTAAATCTCCTTTATCGGGGTTTACGATAATATCAAAGTTATCATCAGAACCATATTTTTTTATGATCATGTTTCTGAATACATCTTCGATGATCCCCATCAAAGTTGCACGGTCGATGTTTTTATCGTCCTTAAATTCTGCAAATGAATCTATAAGAGCTATATTCTCCATTTCACCTTACTTAAAATGTGATTAACACTACTGTTTTATTTATATCTCGGTATTCGATTGTTCTTTTATTTACAACCGTAATTTTACCTTTCCCTGTTGGCTTTGGCTCTCTCGACTTCCATTCTAAGACGATTGCATCGTCGGTTGCCGAAATCATTTTTGCCTCAATAACCTCTTCATCGTTTAGAGTAACACGTACTTTACGACCTACATTTTTAGTGTACTGGCGTAAAACGAGGGGCTCTCCAATGCCAGAAGACGCTACTGTTAGAGAAAAATCCTCTTCTTCTCTATCCAAATTGAACTCAATAGCGCGACTTACTGTCCTGCAATCTGCTAAAGTTAACCTAGAATCACTGTCCAAAAGAACATTGATGTCATTGTTTGCTGTTACCTTCAACTTCACTACAAAGATGTCTGTTCCAGCAATACCATCTGCTATTAATTCTTCTACTTTTTCTTTCAATATCCTAAGTATAAAAAGAGGGGACTCTACGTCCCCTCTTATCTTTCACCATAAATACGGTGCAAATATACATATTTTTTCTAGTTTTTAACGTTTAACAAGTCTTTTATACCCTTGGTTACTTTCAGAACTTACTTTAACTAAATATACGCCTGGAGACAAGCTAGACAAACTAAAGTGTTCTACCTGATTTCCTACTGCAGTTACTTCTCTATTGAAAACTTGTTGCCCTTGTATATTAAAGAATTGAATGTTTACGTTTTCTTTTACCGGTGTAGAAAAAGTTACGTAACAAGAAGAGTTTGTAGGATTTGGGAATAGAGATAATGAAGATTGAATTTCATTATCAAAAACGCTTAACGGTGCTGCATAAACATAAATATCATCTAGGTACATCCAGTAATTTCCTTCGGAGTTATGGTGTCTAAAAGCGATGTAAACTTCCTGTCCTGCAAAAGCACTTAAATCAATAAGTCTTTGAGTATAGTCATCACTAGGAACGATCTCCTCGAATACAACAAATGCACCTTCATCAATTAGTGATTCTTCATGTGTTTCGTAAACAAGTACCGCATAATTGTCTAAATAATCTGCATCTTTTGCTTTAACAAAGTAAGAGAGCGTTGTGTTTTCTTCAATAAGTAATTTTGGAAGTCTAAGTAAATTATCTGGATCTAAAGAACTAACATTGTCAATAAAAGAAGATGAACCTACAGCTCTAGTACTGTTGTATGCAGCATCTTCAGAGTCTAAATGAGACCAGATGTTTCCATCGTCATCTCTGTCCATGTTTTTCCAACAGTCTGTTAAAAAACTAGACTCCTCAAAGTCTTCAAAGAATGGTAAACCAACTGGAACACAACTAGTATTTGCTTCACAAAGTCCGTTATCTATGGTTGCTTCCATATTATAATTTAAAGCATCGTCATCTGTACATCCTGCAATTTCTTCTTGACCCTGCACATACTGCATAGTTAAATCGTCTATAAAAAATTGTCTTGTTTGCTCTTCTGGTGTCATCGACTTAAATTGGATCCCAGCTAATTGCATCATTCCATCCTCAATGGATCTGTCTTGATATACAAATGGCCAAATATGAGCTTGCGTTCCATTTAAAGCTAAGGTTGCTATTCCATTATCTATATCTACTAAGTGAGTTAGCTCAAACCACTCACCCACAGGAACGGTAAAGGATTGTGAGTTTTCACTTCCAGCATTCAGGTAAGCAGACCCATCATTTTCGGCATAAAACTCCATAGAAGGGATTATTTCAGAACTGTCGCAAGACATTTGATGCATAAGTCTGTAATATGCAGAACCATCCTCTGGAACAAACATTGAGAAGCTAAATTCGTAGGCTCCGTAGGTTTGGTCACCTAAAGATTTATAAACATCAGATGGTCCGTGGTAAATTAACATTGAATTATCGCCACTTTGGGCATACAATTGAGATATCTGCGCTAAATTTTCCTGCTCACAAAGGGTTTCCCAATCTTCCGACTGAGGGACAAGCTCGTTAAATGGCGAATACAATTCGAAATCATCAGACGTATATACTTGTCCAATAAATCCTACCGTAAAGTCAGTACTAAATTCCTGTGGTTCACTACTGGAGTCTGTAATGATTAATTGGTAATCTCCCGGAGCAACATCAGTCATTTCTAAATCTTCACCTACAACGTTTCCTTCACTGTCTAACCAGGTAACAGATAAGGGTTGTAAACCACCAACAATTGTTGCAATTACTTCTCCGGTAGATTGACCCATTCCGGTAGCAGAACTTACAGATAAATCAACACTAATTGGAGCAATACACTGTTCTTTTTGTTGAATTCCTGCAGCAGCAAGAACTCCGTAAAAGCCTAAATGTGTTTCTGTATAAGTTGTGTCTATTGGACTAATAGTAACGATTGTTGGAACTCCGGTAATACCCCATAGATTTTGAGCTTCGTCACCCCCGCCATCAAGACCACTAACGATAGGAAGTCCATGAACTCCAGGAGTAAATTCTAATTCAAAATCTATACAATCTTGGGTGTCGGAACCTGTATCTATCGAAATAAAAATTACATCACCATAATTACATCCAAAATCTTTATATCCTTGCCCAACATCTGGTGCTACACCTTGACAAGGAACACACCAGGTTCCAAAAAAGTCGACAACTACATATTTTCCTTGGCCTAAATATTCGTACAAATCATGTGTGACACCAAGAATATCTGTTACAACAAAATTTGGTGCCGTAAGGGGTTCTTGAGCTTTAGCTGGAGCAACCAGGATTGCTGCAAAGGCTACTAAAAAGTAAATTTTTTTCATGGTATGTTGTTTAATATTGGTAAATATACAAAAACAATTAGGTTAAGCTCTTATTGTCAAAAACCTTACCAAAAAAATACAGTCATACAAACCCATAATACTAAATACTTATTAAGCTACTTTAACGCTTTCGAGCGTTTTACAGCAGAAATTATTTACAAACAAAAAGACCGCTTAATTTTAAGCGGTCTTTTTGTTGTCCCACTAGGGCTCGAACCTAGACTCTTCTGTACCAAAAACAGACGTGTTGCCAGTTACACCATAGGACAAATTCCGGGCAAATTTAAGCTCTTTTTTTTATTACCACAACAAAAGAATAAAAAATTACTTTAAATAATAACATTCCTTTTTTAATAGATTTTAACTC
>Ga0233426_10001255_pt1 | contig 23886 bp, 19 predicted proteins | sample SI_118_April2016_6_FD_179875 | JGI IMG/M metagenome (GOLD analysis project Ga0233426, IMG submission 179875) | Seawater microbial communities from Saanich Inlet, British Columbia, Canada - SI_118_April2016_10_MG | ecosystem: Environmental > Aquatic > Marine > Inlet | place: Canada: British...
GCGGCAATCGAGATTGGTTCTATTGCCATGAATGAGGTAAAGTTTAGCTATCCAACCCGCGCGGATGTTCCGGTGTTAAAATCCTTAAGTTTTAATTTACCTCAAGGACAAACCCTTGCATTGGTTGGTAGAAGTGGCTCTGGAAAATCGACGATAGCGTCTTTATTGATGCGTTTTTATACCGATTTTGAAGGGGAGTTTACAGCAAACGGAGTGTCGGTCGCCTCTATGAACCTTCAATCTTGGCGGAGTGCACTGGCTTTGGTGCCACAGGATGTCTTACTCTTTGGAGGGACCATTAGAGAAAATATCACCTACGGAAATACAGATGCTAGCGATGCAATGATTATTGAGGCAGCAAAAGAGGCGAATGCATGGGAATTTATCGAGGGTTTCCCTGAAGGTTTAGAAACCAAGGTAGGCGATCGCGGGGTCCAACTAAGTGGTGGTCAGCGCCAACGCATAGCCATCGCTCGGGCCTTGTTGAAAGATCCACAATTGTTAATTCTAGATGAGGCCACCAGTGCCTTAGACAGCGAAAGCGAGCACCTGGTTCAGGAAGCCCTTGACCGATTAATGAAGGGGCGTACCTCGGTCGTTATTGCCCACAGGCTTAGTACGATTCGTAAGGCGCATCAAATCATTGTCTTAGATGATGGTGCGGTCATTGAAAGCGGTACGCATGAAGAGTTGATGCAGAAGACCGGTACCTATGCAGAGCTGATCAAACTTCAGGATGTTATGGGTAGAGGCGATCGTGAGGAAGAGAAATCGGACCAATTGTAGGCCAACCTAAATTCATGTAGTATCTTAGGAATGATGAAAAAAATGCTTAAACATCCGGCCGCCAAAATCCTCCTGAATAAATACTTTTTGACGGGAATGAGTTTCGTGGTTTGGATGATTTTTTTAGACACCAACAGCTACTTTATTCATTCAGAATTGAATGGGCAAATAGACGACCTCGAGAACGACATTGAATTTTATGAGGAGGCGCTGGAGCGTGATAAAACCCTTTTAGAACAATTAGAGACAAATCCTGAAGCCTTTGAGCGTTATGCGCGCGAAAACTTTGGTATGCACCGCGAAGGTGAAAAGATAACCATCATAGAATTTGAATCCTCAAAGGATGAATGATAAAACTGGCCGTGCCTATCCGCATGGCAAAAGCGTAGCACCCTTATATACTGAAGCGCCTGACCAGCAGCCCGGTTTTCGAGCCAAACCATGGTGGTTGATGGTACAAGAGCATGCAGTTGAGAAAGAATTTGCTGCAAACGACTGGGCATTAGAGCGGTTAAAACACGGTGCGAGCGGTTTGCTTTTTTACCTCTACGATTACCAATACCTGCCGCGCATTCTTCGCGATATTGACTTGCGTTACATTCATTTAGGGCTGGTTGTCGAAGGAAGTGGTCCGGAAGTCATGGAGGCCCTACTGCACCATGCCCATAATGAGATTCACCCACTTGATCAGATTCATGGGTTCATAAATATTGACCCGGTTGAGATTGCTGCGCGAACCGGCTATTGGGACGAGTCAAAGATGTATGATTTGGGAGAACTGAGCAGATTAACGCCGCCGCAATTTAAATTCATGTGCGTAAACGCCAATTTTTATGGCGCTTGCGGTGCTTCTGCCGGAACCCAATTAGGCCTTGCCCTGGCACATTTAGATTTTTATCTGGATGCATTTGGAGAAGTTGGTTTAGCTCAGTATTGGTTGGGATTAAGTGCAGGCACTCATATGTTTGAGGAAATGGCCAAGATTAGAGCCATGCGATTGCTCTGGGGTCGACTGCTTGAAACCTATGGTTTGCCACAGGTGCACCTAGAGATTTATGCAGAGACCAGTATTCAGCAGCAGAGTGCATTGGATATAGAGACTAATCTATTGCGGGCGGCGTCGGCCGCTTTCGGCGCCATTACTGGGGGTGCAGATGCCTTGCAGATTCGTCCGTATACAGCGGTTACTTCCGCTTATGATGCGGAGGCCGAACGATTGGCATTAAACCAACATTACCTTTTCGCCTACGAGAGTTTCCTGGACCGTGTAGAAGATCCCGCTGCAGGTTCCTACTTTATTGAAACACTCACCAAAGAGCTTTGTGAAGAAGCTTGGGGAATGGCTCAAGAGGTTCGTGAAATGGGCGGTATCATTGAGGCATTGAAGTCGAATTGGATTCAAGATAAAATTTGGGCCGAAGCAGCTGAAGCAGCACCAAGCGAATACTTGGGGGTGAATAAATTCCCCGCTGCAACTGGCTTTCCTGAGGGTTTTGAACCGTCGGATACCGTGAGTCGAACAGCACATCAAAAGGAGTTTTCAGCATGTGATATTGAGCCGCTACGTCCAGTTCGTTGGGCCGAGGCACTGGAAAAAGAACTTCGTAAAAAAGCGTAGGGTATGGGAGCAAATTCTAAATGGACTTCGCCAGAGCAGATCGTGGTAAAAAGCAACTACCAGCGCCAAGACATGGAGGGCGTGTCCCATCTGGGGACGCTGCCTGGTGAACCCCCCTATGTGCGCGGGCCCTATGCATCGATGTATGTAGGTAGACCGTGGACCATACGCCAATATGCGGGATTTTCAACTGCAACGGAGTCGAATGCGTTCTACCGCAGAAATCTTGAGGCGGGGCAAAAAGGATTATCTGTGGCCTTTGATTTAGCCACACATCGCGGGTACGACAGTGACCACGAACGAGTCTTTGGCGATGTTGGAAAAGCTGGGGTCGCTATCGATTCTGTAGAGGATATGAAGGTGCTCTTTGATGGGATTCCATTAGACCAAATGTCCGTATCGATGACCATGAATGGTGCTGTTTTACCGATTATGGCTTTCTATATCGCAGCGGCGATAGAGCAGGGGGTTGCATTGGACCAACTGAGTGGGACCATTCAAAATGACATTCTCAAAGAATTTATGGTACGCAATACGTACATCTATCCGCCAAAGGAAAGTATGCGTATCATCTCAGATATTTTCGCCTATACAAGTGCGAATATGCCGAAGTTTAATAGCATTTCCATTTCAGGCTACCACATGCAGGAAGCCGGTGCCACAGCCGATATTGAGATGGCATATACCTTGTGTGACGGTTTGGAATACGTAAAAACGGGTATGGATGCTGGTTTAGCTATTGATGCCTTTGCGCCACGATTGAGCTTCTTTTGGGGCATAGGTATGAATCCATTTATGGAGATAGCAAAAATGCGTGCGGCCCGATTCCTTTGGTCGAAACATTTGAAAGCACTGGGTGCCGAGCATCCAAAGTCTATGGCGCTCCGCACCCACAGCCAGACGTCCGGCTGGTCGTTGACGGAACAAGATCCATACAACAACGTAACGCGCACGGCTATAGAAGCCATGGCTGCGACTATGGGTGGCACACAGAGTTTACACACCAACTCTTTGGACGAAGCCATCGCACTACCTACTGATTTTTCCGCACGCATTGCACGCAATACTCAATTGCATTTGCAGCTTGAAACCGACATCACTTTTACCGCAGATCCCTGGGGAGGTTCTTATTATGTGGAGAAGCTCACTGCGGATTTGATCGATCGTGCAACGGCGCTGATGGATGAGGTAGAAGCGTTGGGAGGCATGACCAAGGCCATTGAAGCGGGTATTCCTAAGCTGCGTATCGAAGAGGCCGCAGCGAAAAAGCAGGCGCGTATCGACAGTGGAGCGGACATTATTGTGGGCGTAAACGCGTTTGAAAATGGTGCGCGCGCCGAACTTGATATTCTTGAGGTACGCGGGGATGAAGTGCGTGAGGCACAAGTTGCCGGCTTAGCCGCCCTGCGCGCGGCGCGCGATCAACAAGCCGTAGATAAAGCGCTTGCAGCATTGTCGAAATGCGCGAAAAGTGGGGAAGGCAATCTCCTTGCTTTGGCAGTGGAAGCGGCTAAAGTGCGTGCAACGCTTGGTGAGATTTCCTTAGCTTTAGAAGAAAATTGGGGCCGCTATGTGGCAAAAACCCAGACCATCAGTGGCGTTTATTCCAATGAAATGAAAATGAATAAGGATTTTGAAGCGGCCTTAGTGGCATCAGACCGATTCGCGGAGAAGGCCGGTCGTAGACCTCGCATTATGGTCGCAAAGATGGGACAAGACGGTCACGACCGCGGTGCAAAAGTAGTCGCTACCTCATTCGCAGATTTAGGTTTTGATGTGGATATGGGTCCTTTGTTTCAAACACCTAAGGAAGCCGCAAAACAGGCCGTAGAAAACGATGTTCACATCTTAGGAGTTAGTTCATTGGCGGCAGGACACAAGAGTCTAGTTCCAGCGGTGTTGGAAGAATTAAAAGCACTTGGAAGAGCGGATATTCTTGTTATTGTGGGAGGTGTAATTCCTGCCCAAGATTATGAATTCTTGTACGACCAAGGCGTTGCAGGCATCTTTGGTCCAGGGACTAAAATTGCTCAGGCTGCTACAGCTATACTAGATATCCTCATCGAGATGGAAGCATAAAAAAAGCCCCGCACTGCGGGGCTTTTTAGTTCACTTCTATGTTTCTTTTTTATTTCGATTGACGCTTACGGTCGCTCTCATTCAATAAGATTTTTCTCAAGCGAATGCTTTCAGGCGTTACCTCCACATATTCGTCTGCACCAATGTATTCCATGGCTTCTTCCAAGCTGAATTTGATAGGTGTAAATAGGGCGGAATTATCATCCTTACCCGCAGCACGCATGTTGTTTAATTGTTTTGCAATACAAGGGTTAACTACTAGATCACCTGGTCGGTTGGCTTCACCTACGACTTGACCACCGTAGAGTTGCTCGCCCGGTTCGATAAAGAACTTACCACGGTCTTGAAGTTTATCCATAGAATACGTGCTGGCTTTACCAGCCTCTTTCGCGATAAGAACACCAGAAATACGACGGTCCATATCTCCTTTATAAGGTTGGTATTCTTTCAAACGGTGCGCCATAATTGCTTCACCCGCTGTAGCTGTAAGAACGTTGTTACGCAAGCCCATGATACCGCGAGAAGGGATTTCAAATTCCAAACGTGTAAGGTCATTTTTAGCCTCCATAACTAGAAGTTCGCCTTTGCGCTTTGTAACCAATTCAATCACTTTTCCTGCACTTACTTCGGGAACGTCTACGGTCAATTCTTCGATCGGTTCGTGTTTCTTACCGTCTACTTCTTTGAATATAACCTGCGGCATACCCAATTGCAATTCGTACCCTTCGCGACGCATGGTTTCAATCAAGATGCCCAAATGAAGAATACCGCGACCGTGAACAATGAATTGGTCCGCAGCACCAGTGTCTTCAACCTTTAGAGCCAAATTCTTTTCTGTCTCGAGTTGGAGACGCTCACGAATTTTTTGTGAAGTCACGTGTTTTCCTTCTTTACCAAAGAAAGGCGAATTATTAATGGAAAATAACATGCTCATGGTCGGCTTGTCTATTTCCATCGTAGGCATTGCCTCTGGTGTTTCGGGGTCAGCAATTGTATCGCCAATTTCGAAGCCCTCAATACCGTTTACAGCTACGATTTCTCCAGCTACGGCCTCGTTTGTTTTCGATTTACCTAGACCTTCGAAGGTCATTAATTCTTTGATCCGTGCTTTCTTCACGGTTCCATCTCTACGGCATAGCGCGATGGGCATGTTCTCAGTGATCTTACCACGAGTAACGCGACCAATAGCAATACGTCCCGTGAACGAACTAAAGTCCAACGAGGTGATTTGCATTTGCAAAGGACCTTCAGATACTGCAGGTGCAGGAATGGTCTCTACGATCGTGTCTAGTAAGTAGGTGATGTCTTCCGTTTTGGTCTGCCAATCCGGTCCCATCCATTTTTCTTTACCAGAGCCGTACACCGTAACAAAGTCCAGTTGCTCTTCCGTTGCATCTAGGTTAAAGAATAATTCAAAAACTTGGTCGTGTACCAAATCCGGAGTACAGTTTGGCTTATCGACCTTATTGATGACTACTATCGGAGTTTTTCCTAAAGACAACGCTTTTTGCAGTACGAAACGCGTTTGCGGCATAGGACCCTCAAAAGCATCTACCAAAAGGATTACTCCATCGGCCATGTTTAAAACACGCTCTACCTCACCACCAAAGTCGCTGTGACCGGGTGTGTCGATAATATTAATTTTGGTATCCTTCCAGCGAATACTCACGTTTTTAGACAAAATAGTAATCCCACGCTCGCGCTCCAGGTCGTTACTGTCTAATAGAAGTTCGTCAACCTGTTGGTTGTCACGGAATAGCTTCGCAGTGTGAAGCATATTGTCTACCAAGGTGGTTTTACCGTGATCGACGTGGGCTATAATAGCAATATTGCGCAAGTTCATGTGCCGAAAATTATTAAGGCGCAAAAGTAGACTCTTTTAGGGTGGTAGACTAACTTATTAAGGAGCAGTTTTTACTAACCTAAACCCCTTAATTATGAAATGCTTACTTCATTCGGTGCCTGCAGGGCGCTGGCTTGCTTTCGTATTGCCGATTTCCATAGGCATAACAACTACTTTATCGGCTCAAAATGAGCGAGATACGTCCTTTTTTGTTGATAAATCGGACTCGTTAACAATCCCGAATCGTCGCGCTTCCTCCAAATCCGATTTCTTTGATGCGTACCAAAATACGGACGCTTTTTCCCGCAATTTCGACTTGAGTGCGGAAGAAAAAAGAGAACAATTACCGCTTCAGCGGCCTCCAGGTCAGCAGCAAAAAGTAGTTTTTGATTTTCAAACCACAGGAAAACACGCTGCAGTTTACTCTTGTGAGCTCATCATTGACTCGACCTTCCAAAATAAACTCATGAGTTGCTGTGATGTAGTTTTAACAACACCGATGTTAGCGCCTCATGTGGCCATTCGAAAAGCCGGGACAAACTTAAGCGTAGCCTCTTATCCTTTAAGTTCCTATTATCCCATTGTGGCCTATGGTGACGGCACTTTGGTGGCTACTGGTAGCAACGGCTATTTCTTTGTGCCACCTAATTTATATTCCGGAAGTCAGCCTATACAACTCAAGGGGGCTGGTCCACACAAGGTCTATTGGTTAGGTGAGGACCATCCTGACAGCTCGCCTTTAGATCATTCAGCAGCTGAGGAATCTGCGGTAGAAGATGCCACAGTTAGATTTATTTCTGGTAAATGGCAGCGTCGAATTAGGCTGCAGTAGTGTAAAGAATTCCTTATGTTGCATGCTCAATTCAGAGCTATGTATAGTACACCTTGGATGAGTGATATTGTGGTAGGAACCATGCGATGGGGAATCTGGGATGCCAAATTTACCACCACGCAATATGAGGCCATGATTGATAAGGCAATGAGCCTGGGAATGAGCACTTTTGACCATGCAGATATTTATGGTAATCATACTACAGAGGCTGAATTCGGAGCTGCATTGAAGTTGCATCCTGAGTGGCGTTCGCAAATAGAATTGGTCACCAAATGCGGTATTATTCATGTTTGCGATCAGAAGCCCGCGCACTACACCAAAGCTTATGACTTTACCAAGGCGCACATTTTGCAAAGTGCGGAGGACAGTCTTCGAAACCTACAGACCGACTACCTTGACGTAATGCTCTTGCATCGCCCTGATCTACTAATGGATCCCGATGAGGTAGCTGAGGCTTTTGAATTGCTATACTCTAGCGGAAAAGTCCGGAGTTTTGGCGTAAGTAATTTCACGCCGTCACAGATCAAGCTGTTGCAGAGTACAGTGCCCGTGGGTGTGCATCAGTTAGAAATCTCTGTGAAGGATGTTAGTGCTTTTGACGATGGTAGGCTAGATCAGTGCACATTAGACGGGATAGTGCCCATGGCTTGGTCACCGTTGGGCGGAGGAAATTTACCAGAAGGTGTTGCATCCGTGCTGGGTTCACTCGCGTCAGAATTTGGAGTGACGCCGCAGGCCATAGCTTTGGCTTGGTTGCTGCAGCATCCAGCGGGAATTTTACCTGTAATTGGTACGACAAAAGCAGAAAACTTAGAAGCAGCGCAAACGGCGCTCAATATAAAATTAGACCGTCAACAATGGTATACTATATATCAGGCGGCAACAGGAATCAGACTACCCTAATATGGAGGTAAATGAAAATTTAGCACTCAGTGCTGCAAATTATGAAAATCACGTTGGGCTGAAATTTCAGCTGTACAACAGTCTCTTTTTAACGCTGCCTTTGGACGGGATCAAGAACACCGGAATTTTCATTCCCGTGTTGAATGAATTCTGCTTGGCAAAGTTGGCTGAAGGTCATAGTCCCGTTCAGATTATTGCGCAGTTTTTTGAGGAGTATAAGGACGGTGAAAATCGAAAGGAGCAAATAAATTTCTTGTTCAAGGTCATCCAATACATAGAGCGTCAGGTAGTTTTAGTTGACGCTTTAGAGGATGCGGCTTACGGGAAACTCAATAACCTCTCGGGTAAAGGGTCTCTTAGTGAATTTATGATGCGGATGGAGCGCGCTGGGAATTTAGAAGATTTGATGAATCGCCTCCAGGATTTTTCTATTCGTCCGGTACTTACAGCACATCCTACACAGTTTTATCCCGGTCGTGTTTTAGCCATTATTACGGATCTAACGGATGCCATTCAAGAGAATGACCTTGCTTCAATTAGAACGTATCTGAAGCAATTGGGCAAGACGCCGTTTTTCCAGAAAACGAAGCCCACGCCTTACGATGAGGCAATCAACTTAATTTGGTACCTACAGAATGTCTTTTACCAAAGTGCGGGCGATATTACTGCGGCGATGCGAAGATCATTGCCGAATTGGGATGGTACATTGAACCTCATTAACTTAGGTTTTTGGCCAGGTGGCGATCGCGATGGCAATCCTTTTGTTTCAGTAGATACCACTTTGCAAGTAGCAAATAGATTGCGTGATGTGCTCTTACAATGCTACTACCAGGACCTAAGAAATCTAAGAAGGCGTATTTCTTTTTCAGGAGTCTATGAGGACCTGATGGACATAGAAAAGATGCTGCTTCGCTGTATTCGTCATCAGGAGGAATGGGAATTTAAAATGTTCCGTTCAGCATTGCACAAGGTCCTTAATGACTTGCACGAACAACACGATAGTATTTTCGTGGAATTGGTGGAAGAGCTATTAGATCGTGTCGCCTTGTTCGGGTCGCATTTTGCGAGTATTGATATACGACAGGACAGTCGCGAAATCAAACGCGCATTTGATGCGGTGGCGCATCAATTAGGATTAAACGTTCCGACCACTCCCGAAGAGCTCTTTGATTTAGACGCAAAGTGGGACGGTACACTTACAGACGACGACAGAGTTGACGATACCTTGCAGAGCTTCCGAGTGATTCGTGAGATTCAAGCGAAGAATGGCCCTAAAGGTGCGCACCGGTATATCATATCTAATTGCCGCGGTGCTATGGACGTCGCTCGTGTTTTTGCATTGGCACGTTGGACGGCATTTGGTGATGAAAAAATCAGCGTAGATATAGTGCCTCTTTTTGAAACTATTGATGATTTGATGGGGGCAGGTGCCAGCATGAATACGCTGTATTCGGAGTCCAATTACCGCCGTCATTTAACGCAGAGAGGAAATAAGCAGACTATAATGCTTGGGTTTTCCGACGGGACTAAAGACGGTGGATACATGAGTGCGAATTGGAACATTTACCGTGCAAAAGAGAACTTAACGCGCATATCGAAACTGAACGACATTGATGTTGTCTTTTTTGACGGACGAGGAGGACCGCCAGCGCGCGGTGGTGGGAATACACATAACTTTTACGCCTCGCTTGGCCAGCAGATAGCTTCTTCTGAAATTCAGTTGACAGTTCAAGGACAGACGATCTCTAGTAATTTCGGTACTTCAGAAAGTGCTCAGTTCAATATGGAGCAACTCATTACTGCTGGTCTCGAGAATTTATTATTAGACGATGAGTCGAAAATCCTTCAGCCCAATGAAAGGCAGTTGCTTGAAGAGTTGAGCGACATTAGCTTGAAGTACTACTCTGAGCTAAAGGATAATCCGTTATTTACGGAGTTTTTGGAAGAAATGAGTCCATTGAAATACTATGGTCAAGCAAATATTGGTTCGCGACCTTCAAAGCGTGGACAAGCTAAAAAACTTGAGCTGGATGACCTTCGCGCCATACCATTTGTGGGCGCTTGGTCCCAACTTAAAATGAATATTCCCGGTTTCTATGGCTTAGGTAAGGCATTGCAGGAGATTAGCGAAACAGGACGATTACACGAAGTGCAGTCCTTATACCGTCAAAGTAAATTCTTTAGAACACTGGTAGAAAACTCTATGCAAAGCATGTGCAAGACGTTCTTTCCATTAACAGCTTACATGGCAAGTGATATAAAATTTGGCTCGTTTTGGTCCTCCTTGAACGAAGAATTTGAACGTACACAACAGTGGGTGTTAAAGATATCTGGTCAAGCGGAGCTGTTGAGTAATAACCCTGGCATAAAGGCTTCTATTGCACTTCGTGAGAACATTGTACTTCCGCTTTTGGTCATTCAGCAGTATGCCTTAATCACACTGCGTGAAGAATCTTTAAGTGAAGCAGACCGTGCTATTTTTGAGAAGATGGTAGTACGTTCCCTTTATGGAAACATTAATGCGTCGCGAAATAGCGCGTAGCGTCAAATTTTGGACACCATAAAAAAGGCGCCCATTGGGCGCCTTTTTTTATTCCTAGAATTTCAGATCGTAGCGCCAGCCGGCGTAGATCTGACGGCCCATTATGGGACCCCAGACAATAGAGGCGTCAAAACCACCATCAAAAGGAAGAATTCCCCCGACAATAGGATCAAGCTGACGCACATTTAAAGCGTTTTGAATTCCAACGTAAAATTGTCCGAAGGCGCGACCTTCTTTACTGATTTGACCGTTGAGCATAGTGAAAGCACGGCTTCGCTTTGCGTAACCAACGAGCGGTAAGCGCTGTGAACTGTTGTACGTTGCATTCAATTCAATGCCCATTCCTTTTCTACCGGAATAGCTTGCGCCGAAGTAAATAAGATGCGGTACGTTGAGAATGACTTCTTCTAACTTAAAATAGTCCTCAATAGCTCCAGATGCATAATACGCTGTAAGGTCGCGCTGTTTTACATCCTGATAACGGTAGGATGCCTTTAACATCGTTCTATGGAACAGCTCATATTGCCCTCCAACCTGAGCAGAAATGGAGTAGGGGCTGTAAAGAATACGCTCTTGCACATTCGGATAAGAACCACCGGGTGATCCTATTAGTAAGGTATCCGTACTGCCGTCAAAATCGAAGACCACTTTGTTCGCAAATTGGGTATAGAATACGTCAGCATACCATTGCATTTCTTTGAACAGAACATCTTTAGACCAATTTATTCCGATACCATACGTATTGGATGTTTCAATAGGTGGTGTAATCGGACCGCCTCCATTACCTAGAAATACTGCCGTACGGTCGTTGGCCATATAACCCATATACTCTGCCCCTAAGGTTGGAATTCTCCATGATCTACTTGCCTGCCCGCGAAATGCCCAAGGACCAGAGTTGTACTTCAAATGTAATCGAGGAACATAGAAAGGAAGATAGTGCCTAAGGACATCAATGCGTTGCCCCAGAATCATACTGAATCCTTCACCGTCCGGCGAATTGACATAACTGTACTCGCCATAAACCCCCGTACATAATCCATCATAGCTACCGTCATTTTCCCACATTTGTTGGCTTATGGAAAAACTATTGGCATCAAGACCGCCTTTAAAGGTATGTCGCGTATTAAAAATATTATCCTGAAAAATAAGGTTACCGTACAGTCGTTGTTCTTTTCCGGTAAAGAGACGGTTGCCGAAGTAACTGTCCAAATCTTGGTACACTGCACTTAGCTGTGTACCTATACTGCGGTTGATACCGCCTTCAAGGAAATAGCCACGCTTCGCCCAAAGTTCATATCTATTAGTTTGCAGCTCGTGCGACCAGATAGGCACTAATGTCGGTGTACCGTAAAGCGTACTGCCTCCAATATTGTCAATACTACTGGCTTTTACACCAAATTGAGCCTCAGAATTAGCGCCTTGGTGTTTCCATGCATTCTGAATAAAAACATGATTGGATAAAGGTGCATCGAGGTAACCGTCTTCATTTCCGTCCCAACGAAAGAGCTGCTGCCTCCCGTGTACCATGACATTCGATGACCATTTTGGGCTTTGTTTCCAGGTGTAAATAGCGTTTTGTTCAAAGCGTCCTGGTCCGGCAAAAAGATTGAAATGCGCTTTCTCTTTGGTAAAGCTGGGACGCAATTCATAATTAATTTGTCCGCTCATGGCAGAAGCACCGTTAACGACGCTTCCCGGACCCTTTGTCAGTTGAATACTTTGTATCCAGGCGCCAGGAATTAATGCCAGACCTAAAACAGACGAAAGACCGCCCATGGTCTGAAGATTACCTCTAGTATATAATGCATATGGTCCTTCCAGACCTAAGAGTCGAATTTGTCTAGTCCCAGTTACCGCATCCGTAAAAGAAGCAGAGATAGAAGCATTAGTTTCAAAACTTTCGCTCAGGTCACAACAAGCGGCCTTACGAAGTTCAACTTCAGAAATCAACTCTTTTGAAAGCACTGATTTTTTGGAGAGTCGTACTCCGGGATCTCTGTCTATTTCAACTTCATCTAGGGTTTCAAACATCTGAATGCTAGAAGTGTCGACTTGACCAAAGACCGGGATGACCAGCAGAAAAGCTAAGCCAAGGCATTTGAAGTATATGGTCATCTAGCGGTCTTTTTTAGGTCCGTCAGCAGAGTGTTCTTCCTGGGCTTCACCAGGCTTACACAATGGATCGCCTAAACCGTGCTTCGCTCTTTGGTCGGTATCTCTAAAACGACAACAGCCGTGGATGTTCGCATATTGCTCGTCTGTCGCAGGATGATTCTTCACGTCGTGTCCAACTTCGTTGATAGCGGCTATTATGGCCGATTCGTCCACTTTAGAATTATTATAGATGAGGTCTAACATGTGAGTCTCTCGGCTCCAGTCAGCCTTTTTAACACCTTGAATATAGGCGGCATTTTCGATGCGCTCCTCACACATGCCACAAAGCCCGTCGACTTCGATGGAAATTTCTTTGAATTTGTTTTGTGCCCCTAAGGCAAATGCGCTACAAAACGCTATAGATAAGAAGAATGATTTCATTACGATTATAAATTTATGTTTAATATTAATTGAGGCGGGGTGCAACAATTATCAAGCATAAAGAGTCATTTTTCGGTATTTTATGTAGATCGGTGGACCGTTGTCAAAAACCAGTCTTAGCGAACTGCAAAAAGGAATAGCATCTCCAACATACTGCGCAGCTCGAACGGTTTCTAACGGATCAAACTGAACGCTCGTGTCAAATTCAATATTGGTTGCTGTTTCGTCCAATTCTGTGGATGTAGTTTCACAACAATCTTCAGAATCCAAGGACTTTTCCGTTGGATTGCATGGTGTCATCTGTGAAGCGTGACAACATGTGGGTGCCGTCGTAATGGCCAAATGCTCTTCGTGTGCTACACTAAGATGGACACTTTCCTCATGTTGACAAAAGTGCAAGAAGCTCACTGCACCCGTTGAGACAAGGGTGTAAAACAATGTGAATACCATGACTATGAACTTCCGCATGAAGACAAATTTAACCAATACCTTTGAGGTACAATAGTTATGCCATGCGAAAAGTAATGATGTTGGGCTCAGGAGAGTTGGGAAAAGAGGTGGTTATTGCCTTAAAAAGATTGGGATGTACAGTGATTGCTTGTGATGCCTACGAGGCGGCACCAGCGATGCAAGTTGCGGATGCATTTGAAGTCTTTTCCATGCTCGATGGAGATGCACTCGAGCGTGCGGTCCTCAAACATCGGCCCGATATTATAGTACCTGAAGTTGAAAGTATTCGTACGGATAAATTGTACGAATTTGAGAAAGAAGGTATACAGGTAACCCCTTCGGCAAAAGCGGCAAATTTCACCATGAACCGCAAGCTTATTCGTGATTTAGCGGCACAGGAACTGGGCTTAAAAACAGCTCCTTATGCATATGCTACCAGCATAGAAGAGTTAACTGCAGCAGTAGATAAAATAGGTCTTCCTTGTGTGGTTAAACCCTTAATGTCTAGCTCTGGAAAAGGCCAAAGTGTGGTAAAAGAAATTTCGCAGCTCGAAACCGCTTTTCACTATGCTATGGAGGGTTCGCGCGGTGATTTAAAAGAAATTATTGTAGAAGGTTTTATTGACTTCCATACCGAAATCACCTTGCTGACCGTTACTCAGAAATCGGGTGAAACACTGTTTTGTGCCCCTATCGGACACCGCCAAGAGCGCGGTGACTATCAAGAAAGCTGGCAACCGTGCGCTATGGAATCATCGCAACTTATCGAAGCTCAGTCTATGGCGAAGAAAGTGACTCAAGCTCTAGGAGGTTGGGGAATCTGGGGAATCGAATTTTTCTTAGGTCACGATGCTGTATATTTCTCTGAATTGAGCCCTCGACCGCACGACACAGGAATGGTAACGCTCGCGGGAAATCAGAATTTTAATGAGTTTGAATTGCACGCAAGATCCTTATTAGGTTTGAACATACCTGAGATCGAATTGCGTTATCCAGCGGTGAGCGCTGTGGTATTGGCAGAAAAGGAAGGAATACCCCTTTACGGAGGTATGGAGTTAGCTAGCTTGGAACCTCAGTCGGATTTTAAACTATTTGGAAAGCCAACAACACGTCCGTATCGAAGAATGGGTGTGGTGTTAACCTATGACCGATCAGAAAAAGAGACTATGGACGAGCTCCGCGCACGTGCGGCTCGAATTGCCAGTGGCATTACAGTGCATTAATTTTTGCACGTATAGGTTCGGTGAATGACTCAACGATGTCACGATCAAGCGACCCCAGTGTTTGTCCCTCAAGTTTGTGGTAGCGTAGTCCATGTTTGAAGGCGTTGACCAGGTTTGGGTTCGTGCTCTTCATGTAATTTATGGAACCATAAGAGAAGAGGACTTCGCTGTAATTGGGGCCAATTTCAATGAGCGCTCCATCGCTTAATGTCAAGTAATGACACAAGACCATCTGATAGGGAGCACCAGCGCTCGACTTTTCGCTCATTATATTTTCTGCTAATTCGTCAACTACTTGAAGTAATTCTAGTTTTAACTGCGCGAGTATACGATCCGAAATACGTCCCGAGGCTTGAGTATAGCTGATTTGACCGATTAAGTTATCGAATGCACTTGCCGTCCAAAACTCAGTGGTTTTAATGCCTTGACTCAGTTTTGTTAAATCGGCTCCTTTTTGAATCAATTCTGAAGGAACCTGCACGGGGTCAAAACGTTGGTGACGACGCATGTTTTCCATGATCCATAAATAGTACCTAAATGCACTAAGCGTCGGCTGATTCATGTAGCGATAGAGGGGGAGTTCTTTGGCAGTAAAGTAGAGCTGTGCATCAGGTTGTTGAACGGCTATTTCCAGATTTCTACGTGTATTTTCAAGATAGAAATCGATATCGCTATATTGCTTAATGGGCGGCATGGTTGTGCAGACAACGATTTGCGCATTCTCTTCAGAATTCGTTCTTAAAGCGTCGATGCTCAGCGAGAAATGATTGGCTAATTTTACGAGTTCATCCGCTGTCAAAGGCGTCGAACCTGTACGTTTTCGGTAAAGTGAAGCACGCGAACATCCCAAAACGACCATGAGATCTTGAGTGATTTTCGATTTACCTTTGGTCGAGCCGAAAATCTGCGTAAACAATTGAACTTGGAACTCGTTGGGTGTAAACATGGGCGTTGACTGAACCTCTAATATCGTATAATTAAATTACATGCAGACGACCGCTGAAAATGCAATAGTAGGTAAGTTGCCTGGAACAACCATTACCCTGCCGGATGGAACGCTACTGCCGCTAACGAAACCCTTAGTACGTCGAAGCTCCGGTCAATATACACGCCAACGAAGATTGGCGGTATTGAACCGTTGGATACGTAAAGGAATTCTGCAAGTAGTAGGTAGTCCGTGGTTACCGGGTTTCTGGATATTGAGTACCGAACGTGCGAATCATGCGCTCGGGGCGCTAACACAGATGCGTGTTCGCGTTAAGCTATTATTGACTGTGACCGAGGAGTCCATGGATGAGAGTAGTCATTGGGTGTCCTTCAAGGCTGATCCGTTAATGATTGTTCCTGTGAGGTGGGACTCTTTTGAATCCTATGCGCAAGAGTTGAAAAAGAAGTACAGAGCCCGCCTTAATAAGGCGGTAAAGTCCAACTCTACTCTAGAAGTCCGCATCTTACAATCAGCAACTAAAGAGTTTAAAACAGCTGCCCAGCTTTTGGCTATTACCTTGACTGATAAGGTGGTGGCTATGCCAGAAAATTTAGAATGGCTTTTGGAAATGTACCAGGATTGCTTTGGAGCTTCATTTAAGATGTACGGTTTCTTTCATGAAGATGAATTGGTTGGATTTATATCAACTGTGGATGACGGAAAACTTTTACGCGCTATGCATTTCGGATCGAAGCGCAGTGCTCCCCAAGAGTTCTACAGCTTTACTATGTTTCATATGATTCGCTTGGGCATTGAAGGAGGGTTCAATAAAGTGAGTTTAGGCAGAACGGCCACTGAAATTAAAAGTACCTACGGTGCTGTACCTGAAGAGAATTATTTTTCATTTTACTCCGAAAATTGGTTTTTCAAACGACTGTTGAGACTGGCTCAGAAACGTTACCAGCCCAAGCATTATGTGCTACGTAGCCCATTCAAATAAAATTTTCGGTAGTTGAGCACGTTTCTTAGTTTAGGGACTCAATAAAATTATCTACATATGAGCGATACGTATCGTCAAGTCTTTGAGAATAACAAAAATTGGGCTGCACATCATTCTGCATCCAATCCAGAATTCTTTGAGCATTTAGCTAAAGGGCAAAGCCCGGATTTTTTATTTATTAGTTGCGCCGATTCTCGCGTTCCAGTAAATAATATCATGGGTCTTGAACCAGGAGAAGTATTTGTGCATCGCAATGTTGCCAATCTTGTTGTCAATACTGATATGAACATACATAGTGTGATTCTTTATGCGATTGAACATTTGAAAGTCAAGCATGTAGTTGTTTGTGGTCATTACAATTGTGGTGGTGTTGCCGCGGCAATGGGTAATCAAAGTCTAGGCCTTATCGATGGATGGCTTCGCGAGATAAGAGACGTTTATAGATTGCACGCGACCGAACTTGATGCTATTGGTAACGAAAGTGATCGATACAATAGATTAATTGAATTGAATGTGTTGGAGCAGTGTAATAATATCTTGAAAACAGAATATTTCCAGAAAAGTCATGCTACTGCTGGTGGACCATCAGTTCACGGGTGGATTTTTGACATTTCAAAAGGAACGCTTCTCGATCTTGACTACGATTACAAAGCGCAAATGGACGCCATGAAAGCGATTTACGACATTAATGGCTGAAACCCTTAGTTTTGAAAATGAGTACGGCGCCTTTACTGTAGGAAGTAAAGGCGCTTCTTTATTGGTGCTAAAAATAAGCGGACAAGACCTTCTTTATGATTTCGGAAATGAGTCGAGCAATTGGGCCGCAGGTGCAGTGATGTTTCCGTTTCCAATACGCATGGCATCGGGTCATGTAATGAACTACGCAGGTCGTCAATTTAACTGGCCCATTAATGATGAAAAGCACCGTGCCGCCTTGCATGGATTTACCACCGAACAAGAATTTCAACTTTCCTATGCCAACGAAGGTATAAAGTGCGTTTTTTCATACAATGGTCGTCACGATTTTTATCCCTTTCCATGCACTTTAGAGCTTCATTATGCGCTTCGCAAAGAAGCTTTTTTCTTTAAAGCATTTGTGCAAAACGATGGCGACCGTACGTTACCTTTCCATTTGGGCTGGCACCCCTATTTCAGTGTTAAGAGCCGCTGGGAATTAAGCCCAGCTACTACTTTTCGATTGGCTAAAAATGAATTTAGCCATCCAGGACCTAAACTCTTCCACGCGGGCCATGACTGGTCAAAAGAGGTGGATGGCGCGTTTTTCTTTGCTGAAAATCCGCGACTCAGTAACGAGGACTATAGCTTGGAAATAAGTGCTTTGGCGTCAATAGTTCAGATCTTTCGACCTGCTGGTGCGTCCTTTATTGCCATAGAGCCTATAACTGGTCTCGGACATCCTGACTTTGATTGGCTTGAGGTAACTCCTGGCGAACGTCGCGAAATTAGCGGTTCTATAAAACTGTATTCTCGAGGATAACAATAGTGATCCACAAAGCAGTTATCCTTAGGCATCTTCAGACGAAAGGCGGTCCTGCAATTCCTCAAGGCTTACTCCTTTTGTTTCTGGCATCATAAAATGCGTGAAGAGCAGTTGTAGGAACATGAATGCGGCGAAGAATGCGAAGATTGTCCAGCCGGGAAATGCATCTATGACTACTTCGCCTAACATTGTAATTAATGCAGCAAAAACCCAGTGCGTCCCAGTTCCCCAGGCTTGCCCTGCGGCTCTGACGCTGTTCGGGAATATTTCAGAAATAAATACCCAAATCACAGCGCCTTGTCCTACAGCATGTGAAGCTATGAAGGTAAGAATGAAGAAGAGATTGAATTCTGCTGAAGCCCCGGTTTTAAAACCGTAAGCTACCATTAATAATGAGAGAATGTAACCTATGGAACCTATGTACATGAGTGATTTACGACCCATTTTATCGATAAGGTAGAGGCCTATGAAGGTAAAAAGGAGGTTCGTGCCTCCAATCGATATCGATGATAATAATGAGTCTGAAGATGCGAAACCCGCATTTTCGAGAATGACGGGGGCATAATAGAGAATAAAATTGATTCCACTTAATTGGTTGAAAAACGCGAGAAGAAAAGCCAATTGGAGCGGTTTCTTAAATTTTCCATTGAAGACATTGTCTTGCACTGAAGTGGTATTCGTGTGGCGCTTAATTTCAGCTAATTCTTTCTTTGCCGCATTGGAGTCATTTAACAAAAGTTCCAGTGTTTGCAGTGCTTGTACATCATTTCCTTTCGTAACGGCGAGCCAACGTGGTGAATTTGGCACACCAAATATCAAGAGGCAATAGAGGGCTGCTGGAATAGCTTCTATGCCGAGCATCCAACGCCAATCGTTGGTTCCGTTAAAACCATCTAGCAGGAAGTTAGATATAAAGGCGATAAGAATTCCGAAGACAATATTGAATTGATACATAGCGACCAAGCGCCCTCGGTTTTTTGCAGTACTAATTTCGGAAATATAGGTAGGAGCTGCTACTGTGGAGGCACCAACGCCAACACCGCCAAGGAATCGGAAAAAGGAGAACATATATGGGTCTGACGCGAGTCCGGAACCGAGTGCACTCACCAGATAAAGTACCCCCACCCAGATGAGGGTATTCTTACGTCCAATGCGCTTTGTGGGAATCCCTCCTGCTAACGAGCCTAATACCGTGCCCCATAGCGCCATCGACATGATGAAAACGCCGTGGAACCAGGCCGAGGTTTGCCAAAGTTCTTTGATGGGTGCGTTGGCGCCGGAAATAACGACGGTATCAAAGCCGAACAAAAATCCAGCTAGCGCCACAGTTAGCGACCAAATCCAAGTTTTATTCATCACAGTGCATGTTTTACGCTCCGCAATGTAACGAAAATAGAAGGCGGTAACTGCGCTTAAAATCCGGCGGAAAGTGACCGCCACTCTACCCACTTCATTCCCAGCTCACTTTGTGCTTGGGCTTCTTGTATTAATGCTTTTGAGCAGCTAACATCGCGATGAATTTTTGGAAAGGGTTTTTAGTCATTAGTCGTACAGAGATTTCAGGGTCATATCTGTTAGAAAGTGTACAATTTCTTCCTTGCTCCCAGATGAATCGGAAAGGCGGGGTAGATGTTCAGCGAAAAATTGTTGACTCTGGGCAGCCTCAATGATGGTCGCAAATAAGCTGTGTGGATACGGGTAGCCTGGATTGATTTGCAAAGCCAATTGACTTAAGGTCTCACAAATCTGCTTGTACCCCAGGAAATAGCCTTCTTTGTTTTCTTGATCTACATCTTTGGTGAGATATATCTTAGGGTATTCAGCAACAACCATTCGTTGCAAGGCGCGCTCATCGATGTGAGGAATACGCTCGTCCTGATCCATAGGAAGCACTAGAAGCTGGATGGCTCTTTTAAGTTTTTCTTCCGGACTATTAAGCAGCATGAATTCCTGAGCCATTTTTACTTCGAGCCAGCCCCAATACCAATTAATCAGGTAAGTCAGTAGCTGGTGCTTGTTTTGAAAGTAACGATACACTCCAGATTCTGTACTGATGATTTCTCGAGCCACTTTTTTAAAAGTCAATTGCTCATAACCCAGCTCGTCCATCAATTCAATACTCTTCGATAAAATGCGTCTTCCCAGCTCTGTTTCATCCGGGTTTTTGCTGTAAAGCTTTGCGCTTATGGTAATGTTTAATGCATTCATATTCGAGTACAACGCTAGTTTTAAATAATTGTTTAGCACCGCAAAAATAATAGTAATACTATTGATTTTGCAAAATAAAATTTCACTCACTACAGAAAGCCTACATTTGCAGTGCTGCGTTAAGTTAACGACAGCCTAAAAAGAACATATGACCTTTGATTCATTGGGGCTCAAGCCCCAAATCCTATCGGCCTTAAAAGAACAAGGCTACACACAACCTACACCTATTCAAGCCCAAAGCATCCCCGTCCTTTTAGAGGGCTACGATTTACTCGGAACCGCCCAAACAGGGACCGGTAAGACGGCTGCATTTACCATACCTATCATTCAAAATATTCTGGATGCGCCAAGCGAACGCAGAAGAAGCATAAAAGCTTTGGTAGTTACTCCAACCAGAGAATTGGCATTACAAGTTGCCGAAAATGCTAAGCGCTATTCTTCAGGAACATCCCTTCGTACCGCAGTTATTTTTGGCGGCGTAGGAGCTAATCCGCAAATTGATCAGCTCAAAAGAGGGGTGGATATTTTAGTTGCAACGCCTGGACGATTATTAGATTTACAAAGTCAAGGATTTATAGACCTGCGCTCCCTAACGCATTTCGTTCTTGATGAAGCCGATCAAATGCTGGATATGGGCTTCATTCATGATATAAAAAAGCTACTTCGTTTACTTCCTTCTAAACGTCAAAGTCTGTTTTTTTCTGCAACGATGCCGAAGACAATCATGGAGTTGAGTGGTCAAATTTTAAAGCCTAACTACAAACAAGTTCGAATTGCTGTGGAAAAACCCACAGCGGAGCGCGTTTCGCAGTGTGTCTACTATGTGAGTAAAGGCGAAAAGCCATCACTACTTATCCACTTATTGGAAGAATTAGAAGGTAGTGTCCTAGTCTTTGGTAGAACGAAGCACGGCTGCGATAAAGTCGTCCGAATTCTTGAAAAGAAAGGCGTAAGCGCAGCAGCTATTCATGGCAATAAAAGCCAAAATGCCCGTCAGAAAGCGCTAAAAGGATTTAAAGAAGGGAATGTTCGTGTATTAGTGGCCACAGATATTGCCGCTCGTGGAATTGATATTTCAGGATTAGAGCATGTGGTGAATTATGAGCTTCCCAATATCTCTGAGACCTATGTTCACCGGATTGGGCGGACGGGACGTGCAGAGGCTTCTGGTTCGTCAATATCTTTTTGCGCAGCAGATGAGCGGGGTTACTTGAAGGATATTGAAAAGCTCATTAAGGCCCAAGTTCCTTTGATAGAGGAACATCCTTTTACGGAGGGGGCTGCTGAGGAATGGTCGGTTCCTGAAAACCGTATTCCCGCTAAGCAAGGTCAGCGTGCGCCGCGCACGAGCCGCGGTCCTAAGCATGGAGGAGGAAATTCACGCTCTGGAGCTCCTGCTCGCGGAAAGCGACCGTCAAGAAGACGTTAGTATTTGAGCAATTCCAATACTTTTTCTTCAAAAAGTGCGGATGTAAATTTTTTAATGGGGAACCCTAAAGGTCCTATGCCAGCTTCGTTGATTAGCTTATTCCAGAGGAATTGATCGGCAATGTGCGGTAAAATGAGCTGAGGACGATCAAAACGCAATGCACTATGAGTGGTTCCAGAGCCGCCGTGGTGCACCACGGCGCAAACGCGACTAAAGAGCCAATCGTAGGGAATGTCCTTTACTAGAAAGATATTTTCGGGTAAAGGACTTTCTATTTCAATACCGCCCCAACTCGAGTTGATGAAAATGGGAAGGTTGTGTTTATTGCTTAATTCGAGTAAGGCTTGGCCCACTTCTTTTGGTTTAGCATTGATCATAGAGCCGAATCCAACATACAGCGGGTTCGGGTATTTCTCGATAAAGCGAGCGAGATCTTCAGAAGGTTTCCAGTGTTTGGACTTATTCCGTTCTCGAAAATCAGTGACTTTGACGTGGTCTGGCCAGTAGTTAGGCTGGGGAAAAAGTCGCTTAGAAATGGCGTATTCAACCGGCACTTCCGAAAGTAAAAAACGCTTTACTTCTTTTCGTTTAAAGGGTGCCCAATTCCATTCTTTCATGATCTTGTTCCCATACCCGATGATGGCTTGGGAAATCATTGCTGAATTGGTCAATGCATAACTCATTTTGTTCCACAAGCGATTATTGAATTGTCCCATACCTATAGCGGGTAATTCACGAACGGGATGCACTAAACACGGCATCGGTATAAGTAATTCAACACGCCGACCATCGCGCAAGGCTGCCATAACGGGATAAGCACATTTGATATGGTAGATGATTCGATCTGGCTTAAAGCTCATATCAGCGTCCCGCTGGTCGCGGATGAGTTGCTCTTGAATCGGCTTTGTTTCTCGCAGGAGCTTAAATAGAGTGCTTATGCGACTCCACCCAGAACCGATTTGCCCGGTAATTTTTTTGACATCGGGTGAGTCGATTAAGTCTAGGTATTCGTGAGTCATCGGGAAGAAATGTTCACTCACCTCTGCGGCCAGTGAACGAAATTGTTCCGGCATACAGAAACCTACCTCATGTCCATTCTCTTTAAGTTCTTCGCCCAAAGCTAGATAAGGTTCCATATCCCCGCGTGAGCCAAGTGTCATTAATAGTATCCGATCCATCTATGAAAGGTACAATGGAATTTGTAAGAATGTATAAGGCGCCGTTCGGAGTGGATCTTTCGCTCGAACAAAGCCTGTACCCGTTTTGCGTTCGCGGCATTTTTTCTCTTTCTCCAAAATCCTCAAGATTTTTCGGATTTTATCTAAAGAAAAAGCCAGCGCATTAATGCGCTGGCTTTGTTCCTTTGCTTCGATCACCAAGTGGAGCTGGCGGGAATCGAACCCGCGTCCAAACAAGGAAGCCTGAGGCTTTCTACATGTTTATCTTGTGATTAGATTTTCGACCGATCTCTGAGCACAAGCACCCTAATCACGGCTTATCTTCTAGACTTAGGCTAGCCCGCGAAGCGAAGGCTAACTGCATTCCTGAATTTTCCACACCTCGTGATCAGTCGCCTCAGGACGGGGGCTCCTGCGAGATGTTCAGCTCCTATACCTAGTATAGGATTAGCAAAATCGACATCCTGTCAGATTAAGCGGCCAAAGCGTAAGAATCTTCGCCAGTTAAAAAAAATGAAGCGGTGTATTAACGAGCTGCCCCTTCAGCGCTCGACATGCTTACATCAACCTTCGGCTTGCTGTCAAAACCAGTCAGCCCCAGAAAAGATGTGGAGTGCGAAGATACGCGAATTCTACGCCAAATATGTGCACATCAACGAAGGAACTATGGGAATTGACGCTAAAATCTGTACTATCTTTAAGCATATGAAAATCGGCATATTAAAAGAGGGTAAGGTTCCGGTGGATAAGCGCGTTGCGTTAACTCCAGCACATGCTGCGGCATTGAAAAGTAATTTTGATTGTGACGTAGTCGTTCAGCCTTCTGCTATT
>Ga0233426_10001256_pt1 | contig 23883 bp, 19 predicted proteins | sample SI_118_April2016_6_FD_179875 | JGI IMG/M metagenome (GOLD analysis project Ga0233426, IMG submission 179875) | Seawater microbial communities from Saanich Inlet, British Columbia, Canada - SI_118_April2016_10_MG | ecosystem: Environmental > Aquatic > Marine > Inlet | place: Canada: British...
GAACAAAAAGAATATTACTAGTGAAATGATTGGGTAGATTGCTATCCCATCAATTTCTGTCATATGATATTTAATAAATTTTAGCATCTCTATAAATTTATTTTTGTGAATCTTTTACTTTTATATCGGTACCCAAACGTTGTAGGTAACCAATTAATGCTACAATTTCCCTTTTATGAATCGGAACAAATTCTTCTCCATCCTTTGCAGCAGCTTGTTTTTCTGCTTCATAGTTTTCTACAAAAGAAGGATCTTGATGAAGGTTTTTCTCCACCTGTAATGCTTGTGTTTGTAAAGTTTCTAAAGCATTTGAAACTTCAGTATCAGAATAAGGAACCCCAAGGGTAATCATGGCTTTCATTTTAGCTTGTGTGTCAGATGTATCCAAGGTATTTGAAGTCAACCATTGGTATCTTGGCATAATAGATCCTGGAGAAGTGCTCTGTGGGTCATACATATGGTTGAAATGCCAGCTATCAGAATATTTCAATCCCTCTCTATGCAAATCTGGACCCGTACGTTTAGAACCCCATAAGAATGGATGGTCGTATACAAATTCACCTGCTTTAGAATATTCACCATAGCGTTCTACCTCAGATCTAAATGGACGCACCATTTGCGAGTGACAACTTACACAACCTTCTCGGATATATAAATCACGACCCTCTAATTCCAAAGGTGTATAAGGTTTTACACTTGTAATGGTAGGAATGTTAGAGTCTATCATTAGCGTAGGAATTATTTGTATGGCTCCACCAATAAGAATCGTAACCGTTGCCAATAAAGTTAATTGTACAGGTTTTCTTTCTAAAACTTGGTGCCAACCTTCTCCTAATAATCTTCCTTTTCCAATTTTTTTCAATGCTGGTGCTTCTGCCAAATCATCTTCAACAGCGGATCCAGACTGAATTGTTTTTACTATGTTAAATAGCATTACAAATGCTCCAACGATATACATAGAACCTCCAATGGCACGCATCCAATACATCGGGATAATTTGCATTACTGTTTCCAAGAAATTACCATACATTAAAGTTCCATCTGGGTTGAATTGTTTCCACATAGAAGCTTGAACGAATCCAGCAACATACATTGGTAAAGCATAAAGGATAATTCCTAAAGTTCCAATCCAAAAGTGTGTATTTGCTAATTTGGTAGAGAAAAGAGTCGTTTTAAACATTCTAGGTACCAGCCAGTAAATCATACCAAAGGCTAAGAAACCATTCCATGCCAAGGCTCCAACATGCACATGGGCAACGATCCAATCTGTAAAGTGAGCAATTGCATTTACATTTTTAAGAGATAGCATAGGGCCTTCAAAGGTTGCCATACCATAACCGGTAATAGCGACCACCATGAATTTTAGAACAGGATCTGTTCTAACTTTATCCCAAGCTCCACGAAGTGTTAATAAGCCGTTGATCATACCACCCCAAGATGGAGCGATCAGCATAATAGAAAAGGCAACTCCTAAATTTTGTGCCCAATCGGGTAAGGCTGTGTATAATAAATGGTGTGGTCCTGCCCAGATATAAATAAATATCAATGACCAAAAGTGAACAATAGATAGCCTATAAGAGTACACAGGTCTGTTTGCTGCTTTCGGAACAAAATAATACATCAATCCTAAAAAGGGAGTTGTGAGGAAGAATGCAACTGCATTATGACCGTACCACCATTGTACCAAAGCATCTTGAACCCCCGCATATACTGAGTAACTTTTCATAAATGAAACAGGTAACTCAAAACTATTGAAAATATGCAATACGGCTACAGTAACAAAAGTCCCAAGGTAAAACCAAATAGCAACGTACATATGACGTTCTCTACGTTTGATAATTGTTCCGATTAAATTGGCTCCAAAGGCAACCCAAACCAAGGCAATTGCGATATCAATTGGCCATTCTAACTCAGCATATTCTTTACTGGTAGTATATCCCAATGGAAGTGTTATGGCAGCAGCCACAATAATTGCCTGCCATCCCCAGAAGTTAAGTTTGCTTAAAAAATCACTCCACATTCTCGCTTTTAACAATCGTTGAGAGGAGTAATACACGCCGGCATAAATGGCATTTCCCACAAAAGCGAAAATTACGGCATTGGTGTGCAGGGGTCTTAAACGGCCAAAACTAAGCCAAGAAATTCCGTTGGTAAGGTTTGGGAAAAGAAACATGAGTGCTAAAAATAGCCCAACTGTCATTCCAATAATCCCCCAAAAAATAGTGGCATAGATGAAATTCTTGACAATTTTGTTGTTATAATAAAACTGTTGTATTTCCATGAAATTAGAATTTGTTAGTTGTTTTTAGAATTTGAATTTGTTTTGGTTGTTTTTTTTGAAGGTTTGTTATCAAAAAGCATCCGGACGGAGGGTGTATAGTAATCATCATATTGCCCGCTTTTAACGGCCTTTATAAAAGCTGTAAAGAAAATTAAGGCCACGATAAGACTGATTGAAATTAGTAGGTAAATAATGCTCATACAAAGTGTATATTTATTGGACAAAAATATTAACGACGTTCATTACTTAGAATGATAATTGTCATGTTTGTAGCAAAAATTTTTGCAAAAAATGGAACATTTATATTGCATATCTAACAGAAATCGAAAATGTATTGAATTCTGTTTTATTTACAAAAAGAACAAGTTAATTTAAGGTCTTATAAATAAGATTATTACAAAGGATAATCTTTAGCTAAAGGTTTTGAAACATAGTTGGTTGCAAGGGTTACAAAAATGACAACAGATATGGAACTCAAAGGCATTAAAATGGCTGCAATAACCGGTGATAATTGTCCTGTAGTAGCAAAGTATATACCCACGATATTGTATAAAAAGGACAAGACAAAACTAGCTTTGATGATTTTGATTGATTTTTTAGAGATTTTTAAAAAGAGAGGAGCTTTATGAAGTACACTGGCATCAATAATTGCATCACAGGCAGGGGAGAACACATTTACGTTTTCTGAAACGGCAACCCCAACATTACTTTGTGCAAGTGCCCCAGCATCATTCAAACCATCTCCAAACATGAGTATAGAGCAATCCAGTTTTTGTTGGGCTTTGATGTATGTTAGTTTATCTTCAGGTTTTTGATCAAATATAAATCTTGTCTTAGAGGGGAGTTTTTCTGTTAGATATTTTTTTTCACCTTCATTGTCCCCAGATAAAAGTGTCAGACTAAAGTTTTTTTTAAGTTTTTGGAACATACCGAACATGCCGTTCCTGTATTTGTTTTTAAAAGAAAAACGTCCCTTATAAATTCCATTAATATTTATGTGAACGGCTGTTTCTGTGAGTTTTTCTTTTGTGGGCGCATAGGTAAAGCTTGACGAACCTATTTTTACAGTAGTTTTCTGAAAAGACCCACTAATTCCTTTACCTATAATTTCCTTATAATTTAGACTGCCTTCTAAAGTAGAAATACGAGTCATGTTATCATAAAGAGTTCTACTCAAAGGGTGATTTGAGTTCCTTAAAATTGTTTTCACTTGTTTTTCTTCCACACCGGACAAGGGAATTCCCTGGTAATAGATTTCTTGTTTAGAGGCAGAAGTAATGGTACCCGTTTTATCAAAAATAAGGGTGTTAATTTCGGCAAGACTTTCTATGACACTCGCATTTTTCAGGTAAAATTTATGAGCTCCAAATATTCTGATGATATTTCCAAGGGTAAACGGAGCCGACAATGCTAAGGCACATGGACAGGCGATAATTAATACAGAACTTATCACGTTTAAGGCTGTTTTGGTGCTGTAAAAAGACCAATAAAATCCAGCTATAAAAGCAATCCCTAAAATGATATAAGTGAAATACTGACTGATCTTATCAGTGATGTTTTTAAAATGTTCTTGCTTGTCTTTATTAAAAATTTCGTTACTCCAAAGCTGGGTTAAATAACTTTGTGAAACTGTTTTTAAGGCTTCTATTTCAAGAACGCTATCCAATTGTTTTCCTCCAGCAAAAAGTTTATCTCCAAAGGTTTTATGAATAGGATTGGCCTCCCCGGTTACAAAACTATAGTCTATTAGACCATTCCCTTTGATGATAATTCCGTCCACTGGAATTAATTCTTGATTTCGAATTAACAATCGATCTCCTTTTTTTACGTCATAAATTTGAATAGCTTCTTCCTTATTGTCTATTATTCTTGTTACTGCAATGGGGAAATACGATGTGTAGTCCCTTTCAAAAGATAAAAAACTGTAGGTTCTTTGTTGGAAAAATTTACCCAGTAGCAAAAAGAAAACCAGTCCCGTCATACTATCAAAATAACCTTGACCGATATTGTGAAAAATTTCTGTAGCACTTCTGATAAATAATACGAAAATTCCTAAAGAAATGGGAACATCAATATTGAGTATTTTGTGTTTCAGTCCTTTGAAAGCAGAACTAAAATAATCTCTTGCAGAATAAAATAGAACGGGTAGGGCCATGAATAACATGATCCAACGAAAAAAGGATTTGTATTGATTGAGCCAAAATTCATCTACCTCAAAATATTCAGGAAAAGACAGGAACATGATATTTCCAAAGGCGAATCCAGCAACACCTAATTTGTAAATAAGAGATTTGTCAGTTGTTTTGTTTTTTTCTCTTTCTGCGCTTTCTAAACTGATATAGGGTTCATATCCAATAGAGCAGAGCAGTAAAACAATTTTTTTAAGAGAAATAATATTTTTGTCGAACACAATTCTCACTGTTTTTTTTGGGAAATTAACCTGTGAGGATTGAATTTTGGGATTGATTTTATGCAAGTTTTCTAAAACCCAAATGCAAGAGCTACAATGTATAAAGGGAATGTTTAGCGTAACGATTGAGGTGGCTTCTGTATCGAACTCAAGGAGTTTGGAAACTATTTTTTCGTTTTCGAGATACTCGTATTTGCCCTCAGTTTTTTCTGGAATTTTCCCTGGAGTGTCTTCAAAATCATAATAAGAGGTAAGTTCGTTTTCATTTAGAATTTGAAACACCGTTTTACATCCGTTGCAACAGAATTTTTTTTCTTCAAAAATTAATGCGGTGCTCACGGAGCAGTCATTTCCACAATGATAACAATTAGCCTTGCTTTTCATGATTTATGTGAGAAGTTAAAAAAGAAACTTCGATTTTTTAGCTACGATTGGACTCAATATTGAGCATTTATGCGTTTTTCAACCGTTTTAAATCTATGACAAAGATCATTAGAAACAGATAACTACTAAATGATAATTATCATAATTAATGAGTATCTTTGTTATGAAATTTGTTGCTAATATGGGGAGTTGTCATCAGTGTATTGTAAAAGAATTTAACTCGTTAAGAGCCTTGTCTAGTGAGGAGTTAAAATGTGTATCAAGTCATAAAAATGAAATGAGCTTTAAAAAAGGAGACGTCATTTTTAAGGAAGGTATGATGTTGAATGGAGTGTATTGTATCAAAGAAGGAAAGTGTAAACTCACAAAGCTAAGTCCGAATGGAAAAGAGCAGATTGTAAAATTTATTAAAAACGGAGATATGTTAGGTTATCGATCTGTTTTAGGTGAAGAACCGGTAAGTTTATCTGTAGTTGCCTTGGAGGACATGGAAGCTTGCTTTATCCCTAAAAAAGATATTTTTGATTCGATCCAACAGAATAAGTACTTTTCAAAAGATATGTTCAAGGTGGTTTGTCATGATTTAAAAGACGCAAATTCCACGATTGCAAACATGGCCCAAAAAACAGTACGAGAACGTTTGGCAGATACGCTGTTGTTTTTAGATGAAACTTTTGGAGAAGACGAAGATGGAAATATCAATATAAAATTGTCAAGAGAAGAAATTGCCAATGTAATTGGCACCGCAACAGAATCTGCGATTCGTTTGTTGTCTGATTTAAAGAAAGAGAATATTATTTCTTTGACAGGTAAAAAGATTAAAATAGTCAATGAATCGGCATTGAAGAAAATAGGAAACGGTTTTTAGGATTAACGTTTCTCAGTAACTTTTGCATTTACTGTATAACTTAACCCGAACATAATAGAAATATTATGATAGTTTGTTGAGGTGTTGTTGTTGATATCACTAAGAAGTCTGTTGGCTTGGCTGATAGTAGCCATATTTACTATTTGGTTCTCATTTTTAGAAAGTCCCAATCCGTAATTCAATCCGAAAGCCATTTTAAAATTTTCAGTGGTGGTCATTAATCCGGTACTCATGTGGTATATATCCCAAAAAGCCATATTAGGAACATAATTTTTCCATCGATTCAATTGTGAATTGTCAAAGTTATTAAAGTCTGTTCTCAAGCTGAATAAGAAATTTAAATCATTTTATAGTTGATGATCGATTGATACTTCAAAGTTGACGATTTTCTTCCTTACCATATAAGGAATGGCATAGTTTAGACCATCACTAAAAGATTCGTTGAAATCAGTGCTGTTTTCCTTTTTTTTAATCATTTTATAAGGGTTTACCTTGGAGAAAAAACCAAACATAGTGTTGATTGTTGAATTGATATTCTACACCCACATCTAAGATCCAAAGAGTGTTGTATCTGCCAGCATAATCGATATGTGAATGAGCATTATTGGTGACTCCGTTAGAGAATCTGGAAGGATTTCGGTAGATCTTCTGGTTGACTGATTGTTTAACAATCCTAAGCTTAAATTAGGAGTGGTGATGGTTGCTCCAATTTTAATTGGAGAAAAGTTGATGTTGACACCGGGTTTAAAAACGAACCCTAAACTGCGGTAACTAAAATCTTGTAATGGTCTACAATAGCAAAATTTGAGTTAGGAATAAGGTTGTTAGTACCTTTATCTCGAACGATGGCATTATAGGAGTTGACATAATCTTGTAATTAGATAACTAAATTCATCGCTAATCCAATCCCAACTTTAGGGTTAATTTGGTATGCAACTGTCCAATTGACCCAGTTTTCGCTATCCCTATTTCGGAATTGTAACTCACCATGGAAGATATCTGTGTCAGCAGTGGAGCTTACATAATTTCCTTCTGTTTCATATCGGATATTATAGGTGATATTTGAAATGTTTTTTGTTAATACACCAAAGCCATAAACGAATTTAGGTTTGTTTTTACTTTGGAAAGAGTAACCGATCAGGGAAGGGGCCTCGTCAAGTGATAACATTTTAATAGGGGTATTATCTCCAACTCCATTTTTAATAGTAAACGTATCTAAAGTAATTAAAACTGCTTGTACTTCTATAGATTGTCCCTCAAAAAAGGCAAGTGCTCCGGCATTATAGAAAATAGCACTGTTAGAGGATGTGTTGGCAACGACAATACCTCCTTTCAAAAAGGAAGAAGCACCGTAGTTATTAAACTAGTAGTTGGTTTCTTGACCTTCTGCTGGATGAGTTGCAAGGAATAAAACAAGAAGAAATACGGTGGGAAACAATCTTGTTTTTTTACAAAACGAAATAAAAATCATGAGTTCAAAAAAAGTTAGTTAAATGCTGTGGGCTTTTAATTAAAGTAAGCCAAAGTTCTCTTATTAAATATAGTATAAAATACTAGATAGATTTTAAAGAGAATTTGTTTGATTTACGCAGAAAGAAAACTCCCATAAAATAATTTTTATGGGAGTTTTTAATTGTCTGTCGCTCTTGTCTATTAAGCAGAGTTTCTACTTGCATTTGTATTTCCAAATAAAGATCTAGTAATAATTTTTTCAAATGTTTCTAATCTCTCTTTATCAGAGATACCTTCTTTATGCATATCCTGAACAGCTTTTAAAGCATATTGTTGGATTGTCAATAAAGGCAATACAATGGAATCACGGACAGCAATAGAAGCTTTTCCGTCAGGATAGTTTTCCATCAATTCTGTGTGTCCTGTTAATTTTAATAACAAACGTTTTGTCAATAGGTATTCTTCATGGATAATGTTCCAAAAAGCACCGAATTCTTCGTCTTTAGCCATATAAGAAGTCAATTCAAAGAAAGACTTGCTTAAAGACATTACACTGTTTTCTAGCAATGTTTTAAAGAAGTTAGAATGATTGTAGAAATTTTGAACTTTGTCAAACTCTCCAGCATCTTCATACTTTTTTAAGGCTGTACCCACACCGTAGAATCCAGGAACATTTTGTTTTAATTGCGACCAGCTTCCAACAAAAGGAATCGCTCTTAAGTCACCAAAATCCAAAGCAGTAGATTTAGAACGCTTAGAGGGTCTAGATCCAATATTTGCTTTTCCGTAGTATTTTAAGGTACTCATGCGTTCCAAGTATGGAATAAACATTGGGTGCTCTTTAAAGTCAACGTAAGATTTATAACTCGTATCTGCCAAGTCGATCATAACTTCTCTGTCGTGATCTTTCATTTCCCCATTTTTAGGATCATTGAATATAGCATTTGTAATACCAGCACCTAAAAGTTGCTCCATATTGTATTGAGAAGAATCTAAGTTTCCAAAGTTAGAACTAATAGTTTGTCCTTGGATTGTCAACTGAATTTCTTGATTTTCAATTCTTGGTCCTAATGAAGCATAGAATTTAGAAGTTTTTCCACCACCACGAGCAGGAGGTCCACCACGTCCGTCAAAGAAAATTACTTTAATTCCAAATTCTCTAGATACTTGACTCAGCTCTTCTTTTGCTTTGTAGATACCCCAATTTGCCATTAAATATCCACCATCTTTAGTCCCGTCAGAGAACCCTAACATGATGTTTTGTTTGTTTCCTCTTTTTTCAACATGGGCACGGTATTCTGGAATGCTGTACAATTGTCTCATTACTTGAGGGGCAATTTCTAAATCGTCAATAGTTTCAAATAAAGGAGCTACATCAACCTCTAAACCATCTTCAAAACCAGATAAGTTTAACATCGCAAATGTTTCCATTACGTTCAATGCTGTCTGGTTGTTACTAATGATATATCTGTTAGCACCCCTAGAACCATTTTCTTTTTGAATAGTTCTAATAGCTTGCATAGAACTCAAAGTTCTTTGTGCCATTTCTTCACTTATATCTTCTGGATTGATATATCCTTTTACTTTTGCTAGTACTTCAATCTGTTTGTCAGGAGTTAGTTCTAAGTAATTCGCAGGGAATATGGCATCACCTTTCTCTTGAATTTCTTTTACAATGTTTGTAAAAACATCATGGTGCACACGGCTATCCTGACGGATATCCATAGTTGCAAAGTGATATCCAAATATTTTTACTTTGTTGATAAAAGTATCCACCTCTTCAATAAACAATCCGTTGTATTGATCTTTGATTGTTTTTTTAATGGTTTGTAATTTTTCTAAAAGTGCTTCTTGAGAAATTCTGATTGGAGCATCTTCAGAAATACAACTATCGTATAATCTTATTTCAATATCACTAATGATATCATGCACACCTTCAAAAGATAGCCTTCTTTTGATTTCTCTAGCATCACGGTAATAATTCTTTAAAATTCCTTGACGTAATTTTCTAGCAACTTTTAAGGTTGTTTCTGTTGTTACAAATGGGTTACCATCTCTGTCACCACAAGGCCAGAAACCTAAATTAATTACCTCATTATCGATAGATTTTCCATCAAAAATATGAGTTTGGATATAGTCGTAAATTTTTCCAATAGATTGGTAAAATACGTTTTCTAAATACCAGATTAAGCTGATTGCTTCATCATAAGGGGTTGGTTTCTTTTGCGTAAAGAAAGTAGTCTTTCCTAACTGAGATAACAATTTTTTGATAAATGGTAAATCACCTTCTTTAATTGCTCCTTGCAAATCTGTTAAGATTGTCAATACGGTACCAGGGTAAAATTGTGTTGGATGCGCTGTAAGAACCAAACGAGTTTTGAAGTCTTCTAAAAATTTTTGAAGGTCTTTTTTAACACGTTTTGATGTAGCTTCTTCTTTAATATTTCTTAAAGTTCCAATACCATTCATATTATTCACTTCTGCAAAAGCAGAATCTTCGATGGCATCAAATAATACAACCTGACGCTCTATATATTGGATGAATTTAAAAATGAAAGAAATTCTTTCCTCTTCAGAACTCTCAGATTTATAAGCTTCGAAAAAACCAGTTACAATTTCTGTAGGCGTTTTTCCTTCTTTAAATCCTTCTACACACGTTTCGTTGAATAAAGGAAGTAGTGTTCCTGTTTTACTAACCTCATCAAAAGGCAATGTCATAAATACACTATTGTATACTTGATATTTTGCGAGGACATTATTATTAAATCTTGATAATTTCGTCTGTTTTGACATAGTTGAATAATTTTTCAGCAAGATACAAAACAGTGTTCAAAATCCATTTGTTATTTAAAGATTTAAACAAATAGTAACGAATCGAGTAAAAAAACAACAAATTCTATGGAAAATGATTCTTTTCTAAAAGGAATGAATGTTTTTGGGGGTGATACAGAAATTTAAAGCAATATCAGTTGGGAGTACCTCTTCTATACGTTCTTCGGGCTCAAAAAAAGAAAGTCCAATTTTTATACAATTTGTGTTTTCCAAAAAACGATCATAGAAACCCTTGCCATATCCAACGCGGTTTCCTTTTGTGTCATAAGACAAGAGTGGTACAAATACCACGTCTATTTTATTGTTGGGGACTTCAATTCCATCAACAGGTTCTGGAATGTTGTATTTGTTTTTTTTGATGCGAGTATTTTCTGTCAATAAATAATTGATCAAAGTGCCATTTTCAAAATCAGATTTAGAGATAACAATTTCTTTATCCTTAGCAAATAGAATATTTAGAATATGTTCTGTATTAATTTCTTTCTGTTCTTGAATACTTAAGAAGAGATGGAAATAAAGATTTTTATCCCAAAATTCATTTGTTTTTAATTGTAACAGTTGGTTGGCAATCGCAATGCTTTTGTCCTCTATTTCTTCAATGGAAAAAGCGGCTCTTTTTTCTTTGTAAAGTGCCCTGATTTCATTTTTTAACATGGAAATTATTTTTAAACAAATTAAAGAAAATTAACTCGAAGCTAGATAGAAATGCATAATTCTATTTTTTAACTTGTATTTCTTGGTTCCTTAGGATTTACTTAATTTTGTTTTATGCTGGAAACATTGAAATTACAAATAAAGATACTGCCTAATTCTCCTGGGGTCTATCAGTATTATGATAAAGAAGATCTCTTGCTTTATGTTGGGAAAGCAATAGATTTGAAAAAAAGAGTGTCGTCCTATTTTAATAAAACTCAGGAAAACGGAAAAACGAGAGTATTAGTTTCAAAGATTCGTAGCGTTAAGCATATTGTTGTTGCAACAGAAACAGACGCTTTATTATTAGAGAATAACCTTATTAAAAAATACCAACCTAGGTACAATGTGATGTTGAAGGATGACAAAACGTATCCATGGATTTGTATCAAAAAGGAGAGGTTTCCGCGTATTTTTTTGACTCGTAAAGTCATTCGTGATGGTTCAGAATATTTTGGTCCTTATACCTCTGTGAAGACGGCAAAAGCTTTGTTAGATTTGATCCAAGAATTATTTCAATTACGCAGTTGTAATTTTGATTTGAGTGAGGAGAACGTAAATACAAGAAAGTATAAGGTGTGTTTGGATTATCATATAGGAAATTGCAAAGGACCTTGCGAGGGATATCAAACGGAGGTTAATTATAACAACAATATCAAAGCTATTAGAAACCTTATCAAAGGAAATTTTAAAACTTCTTTGGAAGCATTTCATAAAATAATGATTGGGTATTCAGAAAAGATGGAGTTTGAGGAAGCTCAAAAAATAAAAGATAAGTTAGATCTGTTGGTGAATTATCAATCTAGGTCGACTGTGGTGAATCCATCTATCAATAATGTAGATGTGTTTTCTATAATTTCTGATGAAAGTTTTGGGTATGTAAACTTTTTTAAGATTGCGAATGGAAGTATCATTCAATCCCACACTACTGAAATAAAGAAGAAACTAGATGAGTCTGATAAAGAATTATTAGAGTTGTCGATCATAGAAATTAGACAACGATTTGGTTCTGTTTCTAAGGAGATTTATGTGCCTTTTGAAGTTGATTTGGGTGAAGGATTAAAAGTAACAGTTCCAAAGCTAGGGGATAAAAAAAGGATTGTAGAATTGTCTGAGCGTAATGCCAAATATTACAGGCAGGAGCGATTTAAGCAAATAAAAATCGTAGATCCCGATCGTCATGTTAAGCGAATTATGTCTCAAATGAAGAAAGATTTATGTTTAAGTGAAGAACCAAGGTATATTGAATGTTTTGATAACTCTAATATTCAAGGGACCAACCCTGTTGCGGCATGCGTTGTTTTTCGAGATGGAAAGCCAAGTAAAAAAGAATACCGTAACTTTAATATAAAAACCGTTGAGGGTCCCGATGATTTTGCCTCTATGGAAGAAGTTGTTTTTCGAAGGTATAAGAGGTTGGTAGAGGAAGGTAGTGAGCTACCTCAATTAATTGTAATTGATGGAGGTAAAGGGCAATTGTCTTCTGCTTTAAAAAGTATAGACCTGCTTGGTTTGCGCGGTAAAATTGCAATAATTGGAATTGCAAAAAGATTGGAAGAAATCTACTATCCTGAAGACCCTATTCCGATGTATTTAGACAAGACTTCAGAAACGCTTAAGATTATTCAGTATCTCAGAAATGAAGCACATAGATTTGGAATAACACATCATAGAAATAAAAGAAGTAAAGCTGCAATTCATTCAGAATTGGAAGACCTACCCGGAATTGGAAAATTGACTGTAGAATCTTTATTGCAATATTTCAAATCCGTAAAAAGAGTAAAAGCGGCTAGTTTCGATAGTTTATCTTCTGTCATTGGGCCATCAAAAGCAAAAAAGGTCCAACAGGGGCTACAAAAAAATTCTAGAGTAACTTAGGAATATTTTTAGTATTTTAGAGCTATTAAGAGGTGCTAAAAAAGTGCAATGAAAATAACGGCAACATTTTTTTTTATACTACTGCATGTTACTACAAATGTTGCGCAACAAATAGATAATGGTTCGAGACCTAAAGTTGGTCTGGTGCTTAGTGGTGGAGGGGCGAAAGGTTTTGCGCATATTGGAGTTCTTAAAGTAATTGAAGAAACAGGATTACAAATAGATTATATAGCTGGAACGAGTATGGGAGCGGTTATTGGAGGATTGTATGCCGCAGACTATTCTCCTGTAGAAATTGATTCCATCATAAATTCATATGATTTTATGGAATTATTACAAGATAAAATTCCAAGAAGTCAATCCGCATTTTTTGAAAAGCAATATGGAGAAAAACATCTTATCTCTTTCCCTGTAACTAAAAACGGAAAAATAACTTTGCCATCTGGGATTGCACATGGTCAAGCAGTTTATAATGAAATGAATGCTCTATTTGAACATGTGCATGATGTGCGTGATTTTAATGAATTGACCATTCCATTTTTTTGTATGACAACTAATTTGGAAACGGGAGAAGCTGTTGTTTTGGATAGAGGATATTTGCCAGAAGCGATCAGAGCAAGTGCCTCTTTGCCTACTTTATTAAAACCAATAGAGATAGGAGAAAGCACTTTTATTGATGGGGGGGTAGCGAATAATTTTCCTGTTGATGAAATGCGCGTACGAGGTACCAATATAATAATAGGAATTGATGTTCAAGGTACATTGGAAGATAAAGACAATATAAATTCTGTGGTAGATGTATTGAATCAGATTGTTAACTTTCAAATGTATGCACGTGATGATGATATAGTGAAAGAATTAACCATCCATATCAAACCCAATACAAAAGGTTTTTCTGTGACCTCTTTTGATAAAACCGTTGACATTATTTCTGAAGGTCAAAGGATAGGCAAAGAACATGCAAAAGAGTTTGAAGCAATTGCTGCATTGCAGAAAAAATATGAAAACAAAAAAAGCCCCCCTAAAGAAAAGTACAGAAAGACAAGAACAGTAAATAGGGTTAAAATTAATGATTTGTCTCACTTTTCTGGAGCATATATACGAGGAAAAATGAATTTAGAGTTTGGCGATTCTATTTCTTATAAAGATTTAAATTATAAGTTAGATCGTTTGTCAGCAAGTAACGACTTTGATTTGGTAAAATATGATTTTCATAAAATAGCTGAAAATGACTATGAATTGGAGATGAATATAAAAGAGAATGAATATCTATCTTCTTTTAAGGTTGGATTGCATTATGATCCGCTTTATCAGTCTAGTGTTTTATTGAATTATGCAACAAAGCATATGCTTATAAAGAATGATATTTTATCAACAGATTTTATTGTGGGTGATAATATTAGAGCCAATCTTAATTATTTTGTAGACAATGGTATTTACACAAGTTATGGTTTGAATTCAAGATTTAACTCGTTGCGAACAAGTGTGAAATTTGATGGTACTCAGGTAAATCAAATTAATAAGAACTATCAGGACATTTCTTCAATGGCTTATATTCAAACAACTTTTAATAGAAAATTTGCTGTTGGTTTAGGTTTAGAACATAAATTTTTAGATATATCAACCAAATCATTCATTTCTGAAGAAAATTCCGGAAGGAAATTTTATTTTGAAAAAAGCCACTATCTGAATTCCTTGGCTTATATCAAATATGATTCTTATGACAAAAAAGCTTTTGTTAAAAATGGAGCTTTGATAGATGGTGAATTTAAATATTATATGGCTTCAAGTGATTATAATAGTAACTTTAATCCATTTTGTCAGGTAAAATTGAAATTGGCTGTTGCTAAAACGATTATAGATAAGTTTACTTTTCATACCACGCTTGAAGGAGGAGTTACTTTTGATAGTAATGAAACTGGGCAGTTTGAATTTGCATTAGGTGGTTATGGAGAAAATATGATCAACAATCATATTCCTTTTTATGGGTATGAATTTGAGGATAATGTGAATCATTCCTATCTGAAAGGGGAGTTAGAGATTCGTTATGAGATGTATAAAAAGCATACAATTGCCTTTATAACGAATTACGGAAAGACTGATTTGGATGTTTTTAATGATGGTCAAGTGTTTCAGGACATATTATCAGGATATGCTTTTGTTTATGGGTATGCGTCTATAATTGGCCCTGTGAAGATTGTAAGAGATTGGACACCAGATATTAACCAGGGTCATTGGTACCTGAGTGTTGGGTTTTGGTTCTAATCAAATGTTAAATTTTAGCGCTAATGTTAAATTAATGTTATGTAATAGTGTATTTAATGTAAAATGTTTTATATATTTGAGGTATAGAAAAACAAATACTATTAATTATTAAAATATATCTATTATGAAAAAACTATTGATGACAGCGCTTTTATTCACTTCTTTAGTTTTATCAGCACAGAATGTTGCAAAAACGGATGCATCTAAACCACTATATGAAGTAGAAGATGGATTGGTAAAGGTTACGAATTTTTACGAGACAGGAGAGATAAGAGAACAAGGATTCTATGATGCTGATAAGAAATTAACGGGTGAGTGGATCCAATATGACAAAACAGGAAAAAGAACTATTGTTGCGAATTATTATAAAGGAGCAAAAGTAGGGAAGTGGTTAGTTTGGCAAGGAGATAAATTATTACAGTTAGATTATGAGCAATCAAGGATTGCAAATGTTAGTGAGTGGAAAGACACGAGTACTCTAGCAGACAATTAAAAATCGCTGTAGAACTTTTTGTTTTACAAACCGAAACACATTAAATGTATTTAATACATTTAATGTGTTTTTTTGTTATATTTGCATCTGGAATCTAAAAATATATATTTTTTTAAGTGTTCGATTCTGATGGTATTTAAAATAAATATTGTCTTGGTTGGCTGATTAAATTTGTATTTTTGTACGATTAAAAAATTTAAAAAATCTCACATGAGAAAACTTCAAATGGTTGACTTGAAAGGTCAGTATGAAAAAATAAAAGATCAGGTTGATAAAGCGGTAATAGATGTGATCGATTCTACAGCTTTTATTAATGGTCCGGAGGTGAAACAATTTCAAGAAGATTTTGAAAAATATTTAGATGTAAAGCACGTAATTCCATGTGCTAACGGTACAGACGCTTTACAAATAGCAATGATGGGACTTGGTTTGAAGCCAGGGGATGAGGTAATCACAACTGATTTTACTTTTGCTGCTACTGTTGAAGTAATTGCCTTGTTGAATCTTACTCCAGTTTTAGTGGATTGTGATATCAACAATATGAATATTTCAATAAAAGCTATTAAAAAAGCTATCACATCTAAGACAAAGGCAATAGTGCCTGTTCATTTATTTGGAAGAGCAGTAGATATGGATGCTGTAATGGCATTGGCTGAAGAGCATAATTTATATGTGATTGAGGATAATGCGCAAGCTGTAGGAGGTGTGTATACATCAAAAGAAGGTAAGAAAAAGCTTGGAACTATTGGAGATGTCGGTACAACTTCATTTTTCCCATCAAAGAACTTAGGTTGTTATGGAGATGGTGGTGCTATTTTTACGAACAATGACGAATTAGCACATACCATTAGGGGAATTGTAAACCATGGTATGTATGAAAGATACCATCACGATGTGGTTGGGGTAAATTCCAGATTAGACAGCGTTCAAGCAACAATTTTAAAAATTAAATTACCTTACTTAGACGGATATAACAAAGCTCGTCAAAAGGCCGCGATGTATTATTCAGATAAATTGGGTGTGAATGAAAATGTCATTGTTCCCATTATTTGTGATACTTGCGATTGTCATGTTTTTCATCAATATGTGATTAGAATTACAAATGGAAAAAGAGATGGTTTGTTAGAGTATTTACAAAGTAAACAAATTCCATGTGCTATCTATTATCCAATTCCTTTGCACAGACAAAAGGCATATTTAGATGATAGATATAAAGAAGAAGATTTTTCAGTAACAAATAGGCTTTCAGATGAAGTAATTGCATTGCCAATGCATACAGAGTTGGATAGAGAGCAACAAGATCATATCATAAATACGATTTTAAACTACATAAATTAATATGGCAAAAATACTTGTAACAGGAGGATTAGGATTTATTGGGTCTCACACGGTTGTTGAATTACAAAATAAAGGTTTTGAAGTTGTTATCATAGATAATTTATCCAATACAACTATTGCTGTTTTGGATAATATAACATCTATTACTGGGGTCAAACCTGAATATGTGAATTTAGATTTACGTGTAGAAGAAGATGTGAAGCGATTTTTTGATAATAGAAAAATTGATGGAGTTATTCATTTTGCAGCATACAAAGCTGTAGGGGAGAGTGTTAACAATCCATTAGATTATTATAAAAATAACTTAAATACGCTTGTATACTTGTTAGAGGAATTGAGAGTTAGGAAAATAGAAAACTTTATCTTCAGTTCATCTTGTACGGTTTATGGGCAAGCAGACAAGTTACCAATTACAGAAAAAGCACCTGTAAAACCAGCAGAATCTCCTTATGGGTATTCCAAACAAGTAGGAGAAATCATCATTAGAGATACTTGCAAAGCCTATGGCTTGAACGCTATTGCATTGCGTTATTTTAACCCGATAGGAGCACATGCCTCTATTAAAATAGGTGAGCTTCCGATAGGTGTTCCACAAAATTTAATTCCATTTATAACTCAAACAGCGGCGGGAATCAGAGAAGAGTTGTCTGTATATGGCGATGACTATCCAACGTCAGATGGAACGGCTGTAAGAGATTATATTCATGTTGTGGATTTAGCAAAAGCGCATATTGCTGCTTTAAATAGATTGATTGAGAAAAGGAATAAAGAAAAATATGAATACTTCAATGTCGGCACAGGTACAGGAAGTTCTGTCTTAGAAGTGATCAAAGCTTTTGAAAAAGCCTCTGGAAGTCCATTGAAATATAAAATTGTTGGACGAAGAGAAGGAGATATTACTTCAGCTTATGCAGATACTTCTATCGCCAACAAAGAGTTAAATTGGAAAACAGAATTAACTCTTGACGAGGCATTGGATTCCGCTTGGAAATGGCAAAAATCACAGGTGTAGTATTTTTAAAATAGATTTTTAAAAAGGGAGTTATTCAAATATAGCTTCCTTTTTTGTTTTTTTGAGTGTTGTTTTATTAGACATCCTTTTTTGAATCAAAAAGGATGTCTAATAAAACAATTAGCCCCCTTTCTTTTTTTGAGAAAAGTATTTTCTTTGTAGTTCACTTTATTGACGTTGAATAATTGGTCAATACTTTTTTACTTAAATTAATACGGAAAATATGGCAAAAATACTTGTAACAGGAGGATTAGGATTTATTGGGTCTCACACGGTTGTTGAATTACAAAATAAAGGTTTTGAAGTTGTTATCATAGATAATTTATCCAATACAACTATTGCTGTTTTGGATAATATAACATCTATTACTGGGGTCAAACCTGAATATGTGAATTTAGATTTACGTGTAGAAGAAGATGTGAAGCGATTTTTTGATAATAGAAAAATTGATGGAGTTATTCATTTTGCAGCATACAAAGCTGTAGGGGAGAGTGTTAACAATCCATTAGATTATTATAAAAATAACTTAAATACGCTTGTATACTTGTTAGAGGAATTGAGAGTTAGGAAAATAGAAAACTTTATCTTCAGTTCATCTTGTACGGTTTATGGGCAAGCAGACAAGTTACCAATTACAGAAAAAGCACCTGTAAAACCAGCAGAATCTCCTTATGGGTATTCCAAACAAGTAGGAGAAATCATCATTAGAGATACTTGCAAAGCCTATGGCTTGAACGCTATTGCATTGCGTTATTTTAACCCGATAGGAGCACATGCCTCTATTAAAATAGGTGAGCTTCCGATAGGTGTTCCACAAAATTTAATTCCATTTATAACTCAAACAGCGGCGGGAATCAGAGAAGAGTTGTCTGTATATGGCGATGACTATCCAACGTCAGATGGAACGGCTGTAAGAGATTATATTCATGTTGTGGATTTAGCAAAAGCGCATATTGCTGCTTTAAATAGATTGATTGAGAAAAGGAATAAAGAAAAATATGAATACTTCAATGTCGGCACAGGTACAGGAAGTTCTGTCTTAGAAGTGATCAAAGCTTTTGAAAAAGCCTCTGGAAGTCCATTGAAATATAAAATTGTTGGACGAAGAGAAGGAGATATTACTTCAGCTTATGCAGATACTTCTATCGCCAACAAAGAGTTAAATTGGAAAACAGAATTAACTCTTGACGAGGCATTGGATTCCGCTTGGAAATGGCAAAAAAGTCAGAATTAACTTTTAAAAGAAGGTGTCTTTAAAGACACCTTCTTTTTTAAATTATTTAGATTACAGCGCTACTTCTAGCAACAGATCTGTCAATCTTTGCAAACAAACCTTGTAAAACTTTTCCAGGTCCTACTTCAATAACTTCAGTAGCACCATCAGAAATCATAGCCTTGGCACATTGAGTCCATTTTACTGCACCAGTCAATTGAGCTATTAAGTTTTCTTTAATTTCAGAAGGACTTGTAACCGCTTTTGCTACCACGTTTTGGTATACTGGGCAAGATGGTTCGTTGAATTGCGTTGCTTCAATTGCAGCAGCCAATTCTTCTCTTGCAGGTGCCATCAATGGAGAGTGGAATGCACCACCAACAGGAAGTAATAACGCTCTTCTTGCTCCTTTTTCAGTAGCCAACTCGCAAGCAGCTTTTACCGCCTCTAATTCACCAGAGATTACAAGTTGACCCGGACAGTTGTAGTTTGCAGCAACTACATCACCATCAATAGAAGTACATATTTCTTCTACTACAGCATCATCCAGTCCAAGAATAGCGGCCATCGTTCCGGCTTCTAACTCACAAGCTTTTTGCATAGCATCAGCTCTTTTAGCAACTAATTTCAATCCATCTTCAAAAGATAAAGTATTGTTGGCAACCAATGCGGAAATTTCACCTAAAGAGTGGCCTGCTACCATATCTGCTTTAAAGCTATCCCCTAAGGTTTTTGCTAAAATTACTGAGTGTAAAAATACTGCTGGTTGCGTTACGTTTGTTTGTTTTAAATCTTCAGCAGTTCCTTCAAACATAATTTTAGTGATGTCAAATCCTAAAATTTCATTTGCTTTTTGGAATAATTCTTTTGCTAATTCTGAATTTGTGTACAAATCTTGTCCCATTCCAGAAAATTGAGCTCCCTGACCAGGAAAAACATATGCTTTCATATTATTTAATTTCAAATTTGGTTACAAAAATAAGGATTGTTTGTCAATTATTACATCAGTTCGGAGAGTTATTGGGTTCAAACTAATATCTCTTATTCTTATGCCTTTTTACTATATTCGTAGGTATGAATTTAAGAGATCGTAAATTGGCTTCAACAATATATTTGATATTAGCTACCTTGTTCATTACGTCATTGGTTGTGTCAAATTTAATATTTCAAAAGTTTTTTTATTGGAATCCGTTTGGGTTGTTTCGTTTTGAAGTTTCCGTAGGGATATTGCCTTATCCAATTACTTTTTTGATTACGGATATTATTTCTGAGATTTATGGTAAGAAAAAAGCGAATCGCGTTGTTGTAACGGGAATTTTTGCATCTTTCTTTTCTGTATTGATTGTGTTGATTGCTAATTATACTCCAGCGACAGCCTGGTCTCCTTTAAATGATGCCTTGTATACAAAAGTTTTTGGCTTGTCTCCTATTGCCGTGATGGCCTCAATGATGGCTTATTTATTTGCACAATTTATTGATATTAGAGTATTCCATTTTTGGAAACAAAAAACGCAGGGAAAGCATTTATGGCTGCGTAATAATTTCTCCACTTTTAGTTCTCAGTTTATTGATACATTTACAGTGGTCTTGATGTTAACCTTATTTGATGTACTTTCATGGGATGTTTTTGGAAGTCTATTATTAAGTGGTTTTTTATTTAAAGTAGTTGTGGCAATGCTAGATACTCCTTTTTTATATGCTGCTGTTTATTTTTTTAGAAAACGCTTTAATTTAGGGTTGGGAGAAGAAATAAAAGAGATTTTGTAATTTCTGAAATGTTTTCCCTACTAACGTTTATATAGCATAAATTACTACAATATGAAATCAATTATCTTATGGGCAAAAATGTTATTGATGTCTACTTTGTCTTTTGCACAACATGAAGGTTTTGATAAACTTTTAGAAAATAACATCACCGAGGATGGTGTTGTCAACTATAAGGGAATTATGAAAGAAAGAGCTACTTTAGATGCTTATATTGCTTATATAAAAGTAACAAGCCCTGAGGAAAAATGGTCAGATGATAAGACAAAAGCGTTTTATATCAATGTGTATAATGCCTATACGATATTACTCATTTTAGATAATTATCCTCTAAAAAGTATCATGAAAATAAGTAAAAGAGGGAAGGATGCATGGCATCAAAAGTTTGTTGTTGTTGGTGGCGAAACATTTTCTCTAAATGATATAGAACATCAAATTTTGAGAAAAAAATATTCAGATCCTAGAATACATGTAGGGGTAAATTGTGCTTCATTTTCATGCCCTCCGATTGCTAATTTTGCATTTACAGAAGCCAATGTGGAAACTGAACTGGAAAGGTTGATGAAAAAATTTATCAATGACCCTGCTAGAAATAGAATCACCTCAAAAAAAATCACCTTATCAAAAGTTTTCGAATGGTATAAAGGAGATTTTACAAAGAACGGATCTTTAGTAACTTATATCAATGGTTATACTGAGGTCGAATTGACAAAAAAAACCAAAGTTAGGTACCTGGAGTACAACTGGAATTTAAATGAATAAAGAGCGATTTAGATTATAAATTTATTTCAAAATAACAAGAAAATTTTACCTATGGAAGCGTATACTGCTGATGACCGAGAGATATTATATAACAAAGTTCAAGAAACATTAAAAAAAGCAAAGTCAAATCCAATGACTATTGCCAAACATAAGAAGTCTTTAGCGGAAGTGGCTTTTTTGGAGCAGTTGCCGATAGAAAAGTTTTCGAAAAAATTAAACGCTTACAAGCAATTGCCTTTTCAGGCAAAAAGTTTAGATATTTTACAGATCAACCTAGGTTATTTATGCAATCAAGTTTGTAATCATTGTCATGTGAATGCAGGACCGGCTAGGAAAGAGCTGATGTCTTTAGAAACCATGAAGGATTGCTTGAAAGCATTGGATTCAGGTGGTTTTTCTTGTGTAGACTTAACAGGAGGTGCACCGGAGATTCACCCGGATTTTAAATGGTTTGTAGAACAGTTGTCTAAGAGAAATATGAAAATTATTGTGAGAAGTAATTTAACGATTCTAACTTTTAGTGAAGAATATCATTACCTACCAACGTTTTTTAAAGAACATAAAGTGGAAGTTATTGCCTCCATGCCTTGTTACACGTTAGAAAATGTGGACAAGCAAAGAGGAGAAGGTGTTTTTGATGCTTCGATCGAAGGTTTGCAAATATTGAATAGTGTTGGGTATGGAGTTGAAAAGGGATTGAACCTTCATTTGGTTTATAATCCAGGAGGTCCATCTTTGCCAGGTTCTCAGGAGGGGTTAGAGCGAGACTACAAAAGAATGTTAAAGGAAAATTTTTCAATTGATTTTAACAATTTGTATACCATTACAAATATGCCAATCAGCCGATTTTTAAATGATTTAAAGTCCCAAAATAAAGTAGAGGACTATATGAATTTATTGGTTGATAATTTTAATTTGGCTGCGGTTGAAAATGTAATGTGTAGGGATACTATTTCTGTTAGATGGGACGGTGTTATTTTTGATTGTGATTTCAATCAAATGTTGCATTTACCTGTGATAGATAAGAACCACCAACACATCAAATATTTTTCTAAAAATGGTCTTGAAAACAGAATAATTTTATTTAAAAATCATTGCTATGGTTGCACGGCTGGTGCTGGGTCTAGTTGTCAAGGTGCAATTTCTTAATGATTACAAATGAAAAATAATTTATTCGTCATATTTGTTTTTTCTTTAGTGTTTCAAATGACTGCTCAAACTAAAAAGTTTGATAAACTTTTAAAAAGAAGTTTGAAGGAAACAGTGCCTGTTTTGATTGTGGGAGAGATTAATTCTCTTGATGGTTATTTGGTACTAGATACAAGAGAACCAAAGGAATTTGAAACAAGTCATATAGAAAATTCAGAACAAATAGGTTTTGATTTTTTTAGTATAGACAGTATTTTGCAAAAACACCCTAACAAAGACAAAGCTATTTTAGTGTATTGCTCGATTGGAGTCCGTAGCGAAATGATTGGAGAAAAATTGTTGAAGGCTGGCTATAAAAATGTATATAATTTATACGGGGGTATTTTTGAATGGAAAAATCAATCTAAAATGGTTGTTGATAAAAATGAGACGCCTACCGAAAAAGTGCATACCTTTTCTAAAGAATGGAGTAAATGGCTGACAAATGGAGAAAAGGTGTATGAAAAATAAAAATCTACTCATTCTTTTTACTAGAAACCCTGAACTAGGGAGAGTTAAAACGAGGTTGGCTGCCTCTATAGGCGATCAAAAAGCATTGGAGATTTATAAAGAGTTGTTAAGTCATACTCAAAATATTGCCATAAATGTGAATGCAGATAAAAATTTATATTATTCAGAATCTGTTGTCAATTTTGATGCTTGGGATGAAACTGTTTTTTCTAAAAAAGTGCAACGAGGAAATGATTTAGGAGAGAAAATGTTACATGCCTTTAAGGACGGATTTACAGAGGGGTATGAGAAAATTATTATTATTGGATCTGATATTTATGATTTGCAAACATCTCATATATGCAAAGCCTTTGATGATTTAGAAAAATGTGATACTGTTGTTGGTCCTGCACAGGATGGAGGCTATTATTTATTGGGTACAAAACAGTTGATCCCCGAACTTTTTAAACATAAAAAATGGGGAACAGAATCGGTATTAAAAGACACGATTTCCGATTTGGATGGTTTGTTTTCGGTCTCGTTTTTAGAAATTTTAAATGACATTGACGTAATTTCTGATATAAATCCCGACTCATACTT
>Ga0233426_10001259_pt1 | contig 23873 bp, 38 predicted proteins | sample SI_118_April2016_6_FD_179875 | JGI IMG/M metagenome (GOLD analysis project Ga0233426, IMG submission 179875) | Seawater microbial communities from Saanich Inlet, British Columbia, Canada - SI_118_April2016_10_MG | ecosystem: Environmental > Aquatic > Marine > Inlet | place: Canada: British...
TCAACTGCTTCTCCTAAATCAAATGTTCTTAAATCGCTCATATTTTATGGGTTTTAAAGGTTAATGTAGCTCTCTCAACTCTCTCAAAACTACATAGTAAATATACGAAAAATAATTGAATTAAACAAGCTTTTTAACACTTATTTTTAATTAAATAATACCCAATTCTTTTCTTCACCATACGCTTGAACTTCGTAAGGATGATTATCATATCTATATCCCATATCATAATATCTTTTGAACCAAGAAGGGGATTGTAAATAGTGTTGGTACTCGTGAACTAGGGTTTGAATGATATGTTCTCTACTCTTCATGTTAGGATAGTAGATAACTATACTATTATCAGTTCTATCAAACTCAGCATGACAATCATCTTGTTCACCTTCTGCTTCTGGTTCACCACTATATCTAGCATAGATGTTGTAATGAGTTTCTACATAGGGAGTACACTCAGGTATAAATTTAGAAAAACCATAATGTTTTTCTATCTTTGGATAAACTTCGTTGATTATTTTTTGGACGGTTTTTAACTTCATATCTTTCTTATTTACTATGTAAATATACGAAAAATAAATGAGAAAACCTAATAAAAAGTGTTAAAATTTGAAATAATTTTAGGTTCTAGATAGGTAACTTGATAAGAATCCGGCTATTCTACCAGCTTTGATTTGAAAGTGTTCCCATTCATCTTTGGTCATTTTCTTTTTCTTACTAACATAATCAATTCCTATACTTCCTAAGTATTTTTCATCTAAGGTAAACATTGGTACTAAGAATGAAGATTTTGTACCAACTGATTCTGCTGCTCCCTTTAATCCATAGGTTGCAACTTTAGGATTTTCAAAATCAGGAATGAATATTCCCTGTCCTCCCATCATATGTTCAAATGCTTTTGGATATAGTGAACATGGTATATTGTTAAAGGTATGGGCAACTGATGAAATACCTATCTTAGATACTTCATAGAATATTGAGAATTTTTGTATTGATTTACCGGTTGGGTAGAAATTACCACCATTATGAAACTGAGATATCCAAACCCTATCTCCTTTGAATTCTTCTCGAATTTCTTCTATCTCATTGTTGACAATTGCGATATCCACTATAGCTTCCTTTATGGGATCTCTATTCTTTTCTTTTTGTTTCTGTAAATATCTACTAATCAGTAAATAGAATACTGGTCCTACTACACCTGTTAGAAATGCTCCTATTAGTTCCATTAAATGATTGTGTTCCATTGATAGTTAAACTTCTTTTTTGTACTCATCCTTATCTTGGATGTATTCTGCAACTGTTTTGAGGTAATCTGAAGCGAGTGTTAGTTTCTCTTGCACCCACCCATCTAAGTTTTGTAAATCTTGTTTTTTTATTTCGTCATAGATAATTCTTGCAGAACGTACAGAAGTTTTAAGAGATGATAATCCCATCCCTACTTCATGATCTTTCGTTTCTTCCTCATTTACTTGTTGAGGTGTTTTAAATGGTGGAATATCCTTAGCAGTATAAACCTGCCCAAGATTGATATCTTTACCTTCCCATTTAATTTCAGATAATATGTTTTTTAATTTAGTACTCATTAATTGAAATCCTTATCAGATGCTAGATTCTTATATCTCTTGAATGCTTCTATTAATGTTTTTAAGTTTTTAGAATCAATAGTTACTTCACCTTTGTTTACTTTATCTTTTATAATAAGTGCCGAAGTCATTTCAAATTGATTACTTGAAGTTTTAGGTTTAGAACTTTTCATAAAAAGAATTACTTCTTTTATTCTTTCTTTCGTAAATGGAACACCTTTTAGGTAAAATAACCCAGTCATCGTATCAAATCCCATTGCCATTTCGTTTACTACTGATTCATCTATTTTGTATTTATAGATTACATCACTTCTATCTTTCAATTTTGTTTTACTATTTTGTAAATCATAGTTTGCGTTAGCAGTTGTTGCTTTAGCAAACTTACCATTCTTTAAGTAAAATGTACCGATACGAGAATTGTTATCATCAGTTACATAGAATGTTGCGTTTTTCTTTTTCTTAGATAGTGCAACTATATCAGTAAGGTTTTTAGCTTTTATAAAATCACTATATCTTTCGTTTACTACTGATTCACCTTTGTATTCGGCGTTTTTGTACATACCACTTACTTTCATATCAAGTTCTTTTGCTAGAGCTACTTTCTCTTTACCTAGTTTTTTAAGTAATTTGATAAATGGTTCTTTTTTATCGGTATGTTTGTTCTTTTTGTAGAACTCTAATGCCGATGCAATATTCTCAATATTTCTTTGTTGTAGTTTTGAGATAGCATTTATACTTCTTTCTCTAATAACCTGTACTACTGATTCTTTAAATTCTGATATTTTCATAATGTATAGTTCCTTTGTATTCTATACTATATAAGTATAAAAGTATTTATAAATAATTATTTTTTGAAACTTAAAACTTATCTCTAATGTGTCTATACATTGCATCACCAATATCTTCTCCCAATCTTGAATCTGATGGGTAATGTGCTCTTCCTAAATTTCTTGAGTACGAAATTCGTTTTCCTGCTTCCAAGAAGGCATCTGTATTGATTGGTAATTTAGTTTGTAGTACCTTCCCTACTAAAATACCTTGTACTGAATGTCCTGATGGGTATGATGGTGTTTTCATTGATTCCAATACTTTTTCACCTAATTTAATATTATAATGGCTAGAAAGTTGAAATGGTCTTGGTCTATTATAGTGATATTTTAAATCTAATATAATACCAGCGGCTGATTTGATTAAACTCTCTACGAGTTCCTTTGGATATTCTACGTTGTTTTCTTTACAAACTTGCTCAAATACTTTTTCAATATCATCATGTTCTTCAACATATGTATCATCTTCTGGTAAATCTTTTAAGAATTGTAGTTCATTATAAACTACCATTGAATTATTTTTAGGGGGATTTTTTACTTTGTATTTAGAGTAATTAAAATCTTTGAACAAACCATCTTTGATTCCTTCAATCTTTTTCACATGCTTATCAGGTATGCTATCGTTTGAGTAAACAACATTTTTAATACTTTTGATATTTTCTTCCGTGAATATGAACATACTATATCTTATCCCTTTTTCCAACCACCACCAGCTGCTTTATATTGTTTTGCTGCCCAACCATTAGCATATGCCGATGGGTATACATCAAATTTCTTCTTAGCTTGTGATTTATAGTAAGACCATTTAGATGGATTTGTTGGTACATTCTTTTCTAAGAATAGGTTTAACTTTTCGTGTAATAAAGATTCTTTCATTTGAATATTTTCTTTTTTTGTTTTTACCATGATAGGTTTTCTTCCCTGTCCATGTTGTTTTTTACCACCTCTGTTTGCTTTGTTTTGTGCGGCTCTTTTTCTACGAGTAGCAGATTCTTTATCCTTCTTACTCATAGATTTTGCTTTGGAAGCAGGAACACATTTAGCATATGCTTGTTTATCTCCACTTGTTCCACACTTTGGGTGTTTACCGGATTTATCTTTCTTACCAATATTAACCCACTTTTCTTTAAACCATTTACTTAAATCTTCATGTACTTTATCCATACAAATAAATATAATATTATTTTAAATTTTGATACCTCGCTTCAATAGTTCTTTCTGAATTAGGTTCTTTTTTCTTTTCATTGAAGGTGAGATGTAAAGTTTTTTTAACTCTTCAGTACTCATACTTGATGGAGTATAGTGTTTCATTTTGAATTTACTAGTCATTTTGTTATTGACTTTGATATATTCTTTTACACTTGGTTTTAATTTCGCAGGCATTTTTGGTGTTTCCTCTAATTTGTTAATTTATATATAAATATAAAATTATTAATATAAACTACTTATCCATCCACGTTAACAAACGATTCATTATAAAATAAAATATAATCAAAATAAAAATACACTTAAATACTACAATAAGATTATCCATGTAGATAAGTATAGATATATTACTTAACTCCGTTGATTTCGGTTTTCCATTGATTTTGTGCAATTTGTTTGAATTCTTCTCTTCTATCAAATGCAGATAATCCGTTTAAGTAATGATGATTATTCCGGTACTTATAGTTCTCACAAACTACTAAGTTTTTTATCTTAAACTGATATATTTCAATTCCTTTTCTCATTAGTATTTCACTAGCTACCATTACAAATGTATCTTCGTATCCATAATGTCCAAATGATTCAGGTATACCAACTCTATTAAGTAATGAACCACTTATACAAGTAAACCATCCACCTGCAAATTTAAATCTTGATTGAGGGGAACTTGAATTAGTTATAGGTATAATACTAATATCTCCTTTAATACCACTATCTTTGTATGGGTCATTGGTTTGATTGTAATCAAAGGGTTTATCTAAGAACTGTTCATTTACAATACAATCCCATGTATTATCCCATATACGAACCAACTCAGGTGTTATAATAGCATTGATATATTCTTTATTAGTTGTTAACATTGCCATTTGCATATACGATAATGTTCGTTCATCAAATATAACATCACAATCCAACCAAATAAAATAATCTGCATCCTTATGGTTAGTTAAAGATGACCTTCTTTGTGAAACACATCCTAATATTGTTTCTGATGTTTGAAATTCCTTTGTACACCAATCAGTATGTGATGATAACTTAGAAAACTTATCTATAAAATATTTCTTTGGTAGTGATGATTTATTCCAATTAATCATTTTGTTAGAAACAGTCATTGTAACATCAAGAACCCACTCTATCTTATTATCCAAGTAGTATGATGATTTCTTTAGTTGATTTAGAGTATTTTCTAATTCATCTATTTCATATGGTAAACAAAAAATTGATATTACTACTTTCATTATTTGTATTTGTTATAAATGAATTCTTTAAATGCTGGTATTCTATCGTACTGATGTACTAAACAGAAAGGTTCTCCATTTTGATTTGTTACTATATAATTTTCATCTACAATTGGTGTTGGTTCTAATAGAACATCTTTAAACTCATCCTTCTTTACCAACACAGTTCCCAATTGGGTAACAAATCCTTCTTCTTGTTTTACTTTCTGAATACAATCACTAATGTGATGTAAGTTAATTAACACATTATAAGCTGCTTGGTCTGATAACTGGCCTTGGTTTGAACTTGTCATACTCCATCTGTAAATATCGATGAATAAATCTCTAAGATAACAAGCATCACCAACGATAGTTCCTGCACAATAAGATGTTTTATTTTGTAACCATTCCCACTCCATAGGAAAAGAAGTTCCTGCATTTACACACGCCCATGGGTCATCTTTAAATTTAATACATTCTGAGAATGATAATATATCTTCTTCCATATTCAAATCAATCCAATCACTTGGGTCTTTTTGAAATATCACATCCTTAACATCAGTCCAAATAACTGTACCTTTTATCTCTGAACCTAGTATTTTATACAAATCTCTAAATCTTTGTAGGATTATATGTTGTTGAAGTTCTCCTCCAAACAAATCCCAACCTTTTGATTTAAGATAATCGATAGTTTCTTGTGGTACATCATATACCAACATTACTTTTCTACCCTTGAAACCAGTTTGTTCTATTGATTCTACATAAGGTCTTATATCAGATGCTTTATATTTTGTAATACATCCTAATATTGTCATATCATCTTTCATTTATTAATAGTTTACAAAGGTTTCCCAATCTGTTTTGTTATAAAATTCTTTCCAACTATGGTCAAATATAGCATTTTCTTTAAAAACACCAGATGCAGTTTCTGATAACTGTTCCCACTCTCCATACGTACATCCATTTAATAATAATATTGCAGATACTAATACATCTGAGTAATTTATTATTCTACTATCTAATTTGGATATTTCATCTAAATTAAATTTACCATTTAAAACAGATTCGATTGATTCTATTAATGGTTTCATTTTAACTATACTACCACCACACATATTATATCGTATATCCGACAGATTTGGGTATAGATTTCTTACGTAAGATGTGAATTCATTAGTAAAACAATGTCCTTTTATTCCTGCAAAATCACAAGTTGGAAATATTATATTATTATGTAATGTATTAACATCTTCTTCCAAAAATATCATCCACTCACTATCGTACTTTTTACAACTCATTAATACACGCTGAAGATATCCTCTCCAATTTCCACCTGATAATCCTCGTGGTGATATTGAAGTATCCCAATGAGTATATTCAAAATCATATACATCTTTTAAAGCAGAGTAATCATATCCATTATCACCATGTATATATAAGTTTATCTTAGGAAAATGTAATCTAAATCTTCTTAAAAATTCATCAACTGCTTTTTGATTTTTATGTACTTGTAAATGTGCTGATATGTTATCCACTACGTTGTTCTTTTTAAATCATAAATATGGTTAATATCACCTCTATGTATTTCATCACCACATGCTATATTGATATTTTCTAATCCAATTATATTAGATAGTGGATTGTGTAAATTTAACATTGCAATTGTAACTCCTTTATATGGATTATCAATCATATCGTGAATAGCTTGTATTAAACTATCAATCATATTAAATGGAAATACATAAAAGGTATCAATAACGAATGGATGATCTAAATATATGTAATCTCTGAATAGGAAATTAAATTTACTTAAGTCATAATTAAAATCATTGAATGGGTTTACGTTAAATAGTATATCAAATCTAGTAGATACAACTAAATCAATATCAGTCTGTTGTTTAAGTTGCTTTAAACTTTCCAAGTAAGTATGTACCATTATTAACATATTCTTACCATTGGAATTGATAACATCCCCTCCCCCAAGTTTATTAAAATTAGAATCTAAAAATGTAGATTTTACTGGATTATATAATTTAAGTATATCTTCTTTTTTATCATTATCATATGTTGTTAAAAAATAATCAATATCATATCCCTTTTCTCTAATAGGAGCTTCTATATTTTTTTTAAGTGATTCAAATGATTCATTAAAATTACGTATTCTTCCTGATGTTGAGTATGATACTCCAACTAAGTTTATTGCTGCTTTCATTTAATACCATATTTTTTTATCCCTCAATAAGTGAAATACTATTGGTTTAGCCTTGTGTGTTATAGATGAAATTCCCTTTCTTTCTAAATATGAAGTAAACATACTTTCTGCGAAACTTATATGACCTTCATTTTTATGATGTGTATGAATTTCTTTAAAAATATTAGAAAATATATTGTTTGAATTTTTTAAACTAGATATGCATAAATTATCATCATGTATTTTAGTTCGTGGCCAATGATTATATGCAGTATTTATCTTACTCATATCTAGATGCTCTAAGTTAATAGGTGTTCCACTAATATCATATCTACTACGAATAACACAATCATATTTAATATTTGAATTCTTAATATGAGAATATGTACTCTCCCAAGCATAGTACATAGGAAATGATCTAAAGTTTCCAAATACATCAAAATCTACTAGTGGTCTAGAATCTGGATCATTTGGGTTATCAATTCCTTCTCGGTATTTTGTAAATTTAAATGGAGCTTCTAATTTAAAATATTTTGGATTTTTATAAATTCGTCTAACTTCATCACTATCTTCATTATTGGTAATTGCATCTGGTTTAGATTCCCATGCATGTAAATATAAATCAACATCATGATTTTCTATGATATGTTTCCAATAATTATTATAACCATCTTCAACTTTTCTTGCTAGACCTGTTAGCATTAATGCTACTTTCATTTGTTATATTTTTGAATTACATCAGAACAGATTCCTATACATCCACTTACATCTTCATTATGTATTTCCGGCATTACTGCAATACTATCTTTCAATGGTTGTTTACCTGGATATACCCACACATCTCCCCTAGAGGTTAGTGTACAATCATCTGTATTATGAAAGAAGTAATTCAAATCTACTAACATATTTAATTGTAAGTATCTAAATTGTGAAACTGTAACTAAATCTTTACAATGAATCCATAGTTTCAAGTGTCTATCAGTTAACCATGTTAAATCAACTTGATAAGTTGGCTCATCATGTCCTAACCAAAACTCATGTTGATGATACCAAACATCAATTTCACAATCATACCCCAATTCTATTGCAGAATCTATATAACTTGGACTGTTTTCAAGATTTTCAACCTTTCCATTTATATTACCTCTATGACTGATGTATTTGGTTTTCATTCTAATGTTTATATATTCTTACAAATATACGAAATTAATTTGGATTTACCAAATTATTTCTTGTAAATATTTCTTCTTTTTTTCTCTTCGGTATTTCTAGATGCATCTGATACTTTTGAAATTCCTCTTATTATTTTAGAATCAGTACATCCTTTATATGTGGTTTCAAATATTTTTCTAGATTCCTCATCATTATTAATAATCCAAAGTGCTCCTTTTTCTTTTAGTAATTTTTCAAGTTGTATAGGTGATGGGTGTTTTAAAGGCCATCCTCCTGATGAATCATCTGTTTCAAATCTGAAAGGTTCTCGTATCAATATTTTGGGATGTGCATTTATTCCAGAAGTGGATATCCCATTTTTTATTAAGAATTCTATTGTCCAAACATGTCCACCTATCATATAGTTATCACGATTTTTAAAAAAATATGATGAACTATCTATAAAGAAAGAATCCCATGCAGTAGAAAATGTTTCTAATGAAGATGGGTGTCCAAATAAAAATTCATCATTCATCCATAAAAAGGCTCTATTTTTTTGGTAAAAGGTATCAATACCTGTACTATTCCATATCAATCGTTCAGTAACACAACCATCTCTTAATTTAGAAACGAATTTATCCAAAGTTGGACGATATAAAATTATATCAGAACGTGTTTGTAAAACCGCATCGTATTTTATGTTGTTTTTTTTTATTAATTTATTTAGATGATATGACGTGAACATATAGTGTGGTTGGTGTCCTTCATATGGTGTATTGGGAATATCATAATGAATACTATCTTCTTCTTTAAGTCTTACATAATCAGTTATCCATTCATATTTACTATAATCCACTTCATCTTCCCATGTTGCTAAATAGAAATCAAATTGGATATCATCGTATAAAGTATTGTACTCTGCAAATAAATTGGATGTATATTCAAAATACTTTCCACTACCATTTATTCCTATTGCTACTTTCATACTTTGTAGTTCTCCAAATAATCTTTTAAATCTTCTGGTGTTCCCAATCCCCACATTTTAGGAATATCAAAAGTACGAATTTCTTTTCCATCGAGTATAGCTTCATTGTAAACAGGACAAACATAAAATTCATCATTTACTCTAACATTCTTTTCTATCATTTGTTCTGAATACTTTACAAAATCAGAACCATGTTTCCAATAGTAATAACCAACTGTTGCGATATCCGATATTGGATTCTTCTCAGCAACTTCAGTTACCAAACCTTGTTCATCAATCTTAGCAAAACTCCACTTAGGATGTGTTGCTCTAAATGATACAATACCACCATCAGCATCAGTTTCGTTCATCTTATACATAAATTCATTTGAATCCCATTCACAAAATTGGTCAGAATTAGCAAAGAATAAAGGGTTATTATTATCTATATATTCTTTAGCAAGAAGTGCAGTACAAGCTGCACCTTCTGTTACACCCTCAGTTTCTACTATCTTACATCCTGGTGTAATTAAATTCAATAGAGTATCTAAATTATATTTTTTCCTATGTTCTTTTTGTACAACATAAACATAATTTGCTTTAATGTTTAAGTTTTCAATCACCAACTGAATCATTGGTTTTCCTTTAACATCGATTAATGGTTTTGGAAATGTATACCCTGCGTTTACAAATCTACTTCCAGCTCCTGCCATTGGAATTAAAACATTTAATGTTGAATCTCTCCATGCTGGTATTGATTGTTGTTCTCCCATATTGATTTGTGTTAATTTATTATTTAAATTTGCTAGTGTTACTTCTTTTGTATTTTTAACTCTAAGAATGTGTGATTTTGAACGAGCAGCTGCAAGTAATCCATATGGTGAATCCTCTACGATAAGGGTTTCTTCAGGTAAACAACTCATCATTGATATACCTTTCCAATACATTTCTGGATGTGGTTTAGAGTTCTGTACATCCTCGTTAGAGATAACTAAATCCATATACTCCATTATACCCAATTTGGATAGAACAGTTAGTACGGTCTTTCTAATTGAGTTAGAACACACTGCAATCTTATATCCACGCTCAACTAAACTATCCATCAGTTCAATAAGAATCTCACTTGGTTCTAATTGTTTTAGTTTTTGTAAAGTTAGTTTTTGTTTATGATTCCAAATATCTTTATGTAATTCTGTTGGTAATCCTTTTTTTTCACTCAACATATCTAACTTTTGATTAGTCTTTAAACCATCATATGTAGATAAGTGCTCATTCCAAGAAATTGAAAATTCTTTACCCAATGCATCATTAAGTGCATCATAATGAATGTTCTTTGCTTCTACAAGAACTCCATCTAAATCGAATATAACTAATTTAATTTTATCTGCCATGTTTTCCTTCGTCTAAATGAGTAAATAGTCCTTCACCATGAGCAACTTTATAAGTTTGTTTAGCCCACCACTTTGAAATATTACCTTCCAATGCAATACCCTCACCAGCAAATTGTTTTACTGTATCTAGGTAAAAATCTTTTTTATACAAACATGGATTGTTTGTCCAATTACCATAACGAGATGTTGTAGTAAAGTACTCACCCTCTTTTCCAATATGTTGTGGAAAACTTTCATATGGATTACACCAATGAACTGAATCTAAAAGATGAGGTGATGTACACTCTATTTCCCTATCGTAGTAATCTAGTTCTTTACCTTGATATCTAAATGAAAAGTGTGGATGACCAGGATCTTTTCTATGTCTGTATCTTATACAAGAATATCCATTATCTAATAAATCAATACCACTTTTCAATCTATCGATTGTTGTGTGTTTATTTTCTATCAACTTCCAATCATGTTCTAATATTAAAACATTATCAGTTTTTGCTTGTTGAGTTAATTCTATGAATGCCTGTCCTATTCCTATATTATTATTTAATCCAATATAAGGAATATTAAAATGTTCTGCTATTTGTTTATCTTGTTCTGAAACTTCTTGAAATAAGATACAAACATCAATTACTTGATGTAAGAAATTATTATCAAAATAAGTTTGTAAAGTGTTAACTAAAGTTTGTCCACTTTTCCAAGATAATATACCAATACTTATTGGAAGTTTTTCCATTCTTTATATTTTTCTATTATAAACTCTACTCTTTGTTTTTGAGTATGATTTTCTAAAACCTTATTATATCCATTCTTTGCAATACGCTCTCTTTCTACTCCATCATCATGGTACTTATTCATCTTGTTAATACAATCTACTATATCATCATAATAAACTATATCTTCACCATCAATAAATAGTTCATGTAGTTTTTTGTTCTCATGTAACCTATCACATAGAACCATTTTACCACAAGCCATTCCTTCAAAGATTCTGCGAGTTACTTCACCCCATCTTGAATTTTGAACTACCATCATTCCTTTATTAAGAAATTCAGTATGTTGTGGTGCATCGAATCCATTTTGATTTCCAACTTGACCATCACTATGTGAAGTAAGTGTATCTAAAAATTCAGAACTACCCCTACCTCGTGTGGTTACAGCTACATACTCTTCTTGTATATCCATTGGATATTGAACTGCCGTATCTGCAAAGTGTGTCCACCATGCTGAATCTTGGTTTCGTTTTCTATATTCTTTTGATGATTCAAAATCAGGTGAAAGTGTTAAATGAAATCTTTCTGATTTGGGGTAGTTTCTTTCAAAGTTTTGAGGGTCATCTCCGCTTTCTTGTATCCAATATGTATTTGGTTTTAATGTCTTATCCAACCACTTGGAATCAAACCTGCCCCAATCCATAAATAAAACAATATTAGATGGTGTATCTTGTTGAATCCATAACTGCAAATCTCTATCATGATATTGTCCTGTTCTATTAGAACCAATTGATACAAACTCAACTTCCCATCCTATTCTTCTAAATTCATTTGCAAGAGCCATTGGTGTTGACCATTCTTCGTTTTCATATGCATATATAAATGTTACTTTCATGATACTGCTCTTCCTTTCATTTGTTCCCAATCTCTATTCTTTCTAACGTTATTGTTAGTTTCTTGAACTGCACATAGTACATTATTCATTGTATTTAATTCCTCACTTAAATGAAGTATTGCTGCTAAATCTTTCGGAAAACAATGTCCACCGAATCCAAAATCTCCATCTGGTCCTGGTACATTCCAATGAGATTTTCCTAACCTATCATCTAACGTTGCATATTCTACAACTTTATCATAATCAACATTGAGTTGATTACACAATGAATACATTTCGTTTGCGAATGATACTTTGGTAGCTAAAAATGTATTAGTTAAATACTTCACCATCTCAGCATGAGTTGAATCTGTTTTGATTATATGTGCCTTTGGGAATACTTTTGAAAATATAGTTTTCAATTCAGTAGTTGCAGGTCTTACACCACCTAATATAATCCTATCTTGGTTCTCGTAATCAGATACAGCATTTGCCTCTGTTAAGAACTCTGGATTAAATACAATATTAAGTGATTCAAATCTACGATTCCATTTTGCAGTTGTACCTGGTGGTATTGTGGATTTGATTATAATATTTCTTTCGGTTTCTAAGTTATCGGTTGTTAAATCTATTCCAGTTAAAACTTGTTCAACTATACTGATATTACAACTCCCATCTTCATTCATTGGTGTTGGTAAACATACGAATATATTTGTACAGTTACAAATTATTTCATTTACATTAGAATTACATTTTGATTCATCCAAATCATAAGTAAGTACATCATAGTAATTTTTAAACTTTTGGTAAACTGCATTACCAACAAAACCCTGCCCTATGATTCCTATCATTATAAACTTTTTATATAATCACTTAATCTATCTTCTGGTTTCCATTCTAATCTTTCTAAAGTATCATCATTTTCCCTTAGAGTTTTTCTGTAATTTCCTGGTTGGTCTGGTATATAAACACACTCATTACCAAATTTTTCCTTAAACATTTCATATACTTCATTGATTGAATAGTTTACACCAGTCCCAAGTTCCCATGCATCTTCGTGTTTTTTATCTGATACACCTATTTTATATAATGCATCTACGATATCAACTACATGAGTAAAATCTCTTCTTTGTTCTCCATCACCTACGATTGTTATTGGTATATTTTTATCAACTTGATTTCTCCAAATACCAATTACGGCTGCCCAATCTCCATCTACGATTTCATTAGGACCATATACATTATAGAATCTACATATTTCAACATTTAAATCAAAGGTTTTTCTATATAATTTGAAAACTTCTTCACCTAGATATTTGTACATAGCATATGGTGATATGGTTGGGTCATGCCATTTGGAAGATGAACCAGCATATACAACTTTAACATTGTTATGTTTAGCCCACTCTGCAACTGCCTCAGAACCTCTTACATTTACTCTAAAAGTTTCTGTTGGGTTTTCAAACGATGGTTGGATTCTACTTAATGCTGCTAAATGGTACACTAACTCAAATCCATTTCCTCCAAAATATTCTATTGTTTCGATATCAGCACTTATGTAATTACAATTAGGTTGATGATTGCTCTCCAATCCACTATCGTAATTGTCCATTGAGTGAACTTCATGTCCTTCTGATAATAATCTCTTTATTAAGTTAGTACCGATAAATCCGGCACCACCTGTTACTAGTATTTTCATATGGTTTCGTAAAATTTATTTTGTTTCTCTTGTCTATCTATCTGTTTGTGATGATATAAACTCCATTGCTCTTCTGCTGGAAAGTTTGAAAATGTATCATAACCTGTAATACGTTCGTGTACCTTATTCATCCAAGTTACATCTTCAGTATTTTTATAAATCCTTGTTTGATAATCAGGAAAGTTTACCCATCCTTTATCATTTACATTCCACTTCCATTTATCAATATGTGATTGTTCCAATCCTTCTACCGTATTTACTCTTGGTACAAAAACAATATCAACAGGATTAGTTTCCAAAACCTCACCAAGATATTCTACTAAATATTCATGAGGAATCTCATCAGCATCTACTTGGAAAATATAATCCTTAGTACAATGTGATTTTAAGTTATTTTTAAAAGTAGCAAAATCTTTGTTAAGTGGAAATCCAACTACTATATGATTCTTATGCATTGAACCCATTAAAGTAATATATTCTTTTACATCATCTGTAACTGAAGATTCATCATATTGGATAACGATCTCATCTTCTTTTCTGATGTGTAGTTGTAAGAAATTTAATAACTTGGTTATTTCTTCTAATTCATTACAAACGGTAATTGCGTAACTAATCGTTTTCATTTATCTCATCTTTTAAGATTTCTCTACGTTGGGTTACATTTAACTTTTCTTTAAATAAATTTTCCAATACATCTTGTTCAAATCTTATCTCAAATACATTTTGTATTTTATTTAACATATAGGTTCTATAGTTTTTCAAAGATGGTGAATAAAGCTTTTTGTTATTCTTAACTTTTGTTAAAAATAAATCATTACCATCCGGTGAAAACTTTTTTAGAAATAAACTCAACCTTGTATTTTCTGTTAAAGGAATTCTTCTATCTCTTAATTCAGCTATAAAGTTCGTAAAATCTATTGGTTTTATTGGATTTAATTTTATACAATGTACTTTACCTCCTGTGATACCAATAACGAATACATATCTAGCGTTTTCTCCACTCTTAGTAGCAGGTTCTCCACCTTTATATGTAGTAATACGATATATGTTTCTAGCTTTAATTTGTCCTTTAGAAACTCTCTTCTCTGGTTTTAAAAATTGTGTATATTGTCTAGTAAATCCCATTATAATTTTTTAATAGTTGGTAACTTTAATTCAACCTTCTTAGCAATTTTTACATATTTGTCAAGTATTTCACCCAATTTACTTGTCATTTTATCTAAACTAAAGTTATTCTGAATATTGGTTTTTAATCCCTCAGATTCTTTTAAATATTTTTTATAGTTTTTATGTACTTCAAATATTTTAGATGCTGCTTTTGAATAATCTACATAGAACCATTTTGATTCTTTAAGTAGAAATTTATTAACTGCAGTTTCGTGTACGTTTTTGAGCTCACCTTCTAAGTAAACTGTGTTTTCTTCTGGTAAGAAATCTTTATATCCACTCCAATTCGAAACAATGATTGGTTTACCAGTTGTAGCAAACTCTGCAAGTGGTCTACCATAACCTTCACCTTTTGTGAACATAACCATTGCTTTTACTTTTTTATCATTGTAGAGTGAGTTTAATTCACTCTCTGATAAATCTCCCCATACCAAATGTATTGATGGACACTTATCTCCAAATTCTTTTGTTAGGTCTAATATTCTTTTTGCAGTATCTTCTCTTTCTCCTACTGAAAATCCAGCATGAGATGTTTTAAGAATAAGACCAGGTTGTTGATTCTTTGGTAATGATTTGAAAACTGTACAGAATGTTTTAATCATCATCCCAATATCTTTTCTATCATGTCCTAAATCTCCTTGTAACCAATGACCTACATATAGAAAGTTAAAATCGCTATCAACTGAATCTAATATTGATGATTCTGATTTACTATTAAATATTGAAATATCAACTCCTTCAAATAAAACCTCACATGGTTTATCTAATTGTATTTTTCCTACTTCTTGATTTGTTTGTTTATCTACTTTAGTATATGATGTTTTAGATAAGGTTTCTTTTGTAAATTCAGATGGTGTTATGATTAAATCCATTTGATTAGATGCTAATATGAATTCTTGAGGTGCGATTGTTGTTTCAACCCCTGCAGTAATACCAATATTGTAATTACCTACTTTTTTAAATTCATTTGCAACTGATACTTGTATGAAAACATCTGGTTTTTTATCTAAACTCACTACTATATTCTGCAACACTTTTTGTCCAAACTCAGTTTGTGGATTGATTTGATCTTGTGGAGTATTTCCCCACCGTGTTGGTACAACTTTAACATCGTACTTATCTAATTCAAATAATGATTTTAAAATATCTCTTGAATGGTCACCATATCCACTTCTCGTTGCTATGGGTGCTTGAAATACTAATATAGGTTTACTCATGTTTTTTATTTAATTTTTCGTCTTCTTGTCTTAAACATCTATTAATAGACATTTCTGTTAATTTTGTTATTTCTTCTAACTTTTCTGGTTCATGTGGTGAATTGTAACATTCAAACTTTGTTCCTGTGTGGATTTCATTATCTTGTAGAATGATTAAATGATAATCATCGTTCAATTCTTTTCTTTGATGAATTGCACTTCTAGATGAATCAACTTGTTGTTGAGTCCAGTAACCAGGAAACCGAATTATGAAGATAGGTTTACTCATTATCTGAGTTTATATATGTTAGATTTTTTCTTAGGTTTCCAATTTTCAAATGTAGTTTCAATTCCATCAATAAGTGTTTTACACATATTGGTGTTACTTAATCCCATTTCTCCAATGAATTCTTCTCTACCAATTGCACCAGCTTCTCTTCTGTCTTCTGGTGATTTATCGTACCAATATTTGATTGCATCTGCAACTTCTTCAACATCTACTTTATCATCAATTATATAAGGAGTTGGAATAGAACCAACCATAGTTTGAACTCTAGGCCAAACTGGTTTTACCCACTCACCATGAGTTAACTTATCTTCCCATTCTCTATAATTGTGAAGTGAACCGATTTCTTTGTACTCTTCAGAAGTTACATACTTCTTAGTACTCTTGTGTTTGAATCCACATTGGTCTTGTAATCCACCTGTAACATTTATGATAGCAGGTGTTCCAGCCATAATTGATTCTGCAGTTGTTAATCCAAATCCTTCATTACCAGCAATATTGATTGTACAATCAACTGTATTGTAAATCCAATTCAATTGTTCTTGATTAACTCTTTCAGTTGAGAATTTTATATCACAACCAGGTGCAATTCTATCTGCTACTGCAAATAAATCAGTACCATTAGGATCTTTAGGTGCAGTATGCATTATTAAACACACTTTATCTTGGTCTTCTTTTGGTAATTTATCTACAAATTTCTTGAATGCCCAAATAACATCTGATGGTTGTTTACGTTTAATATTTCGGTTCATCCAAAATAAGATAAACTTATAATCTTTATCACCCGTTACTTGTTTTTGAAAATCAACCGGAACAGAAGTAGGTTTGTAAGTTTCTGAATTAATACCATGAGGTACATAAGATACTTGCCAATCTTCTAATGGTTTAATTGTTTCTGAATCGATATTACCAACTCTACTAACTATACCATAGGTTTGTTTTGAGATACATCCCAACCAATCACATGATTCATAATAGTTTCTGTTGTAATGTGGGTCTGGTAAATCATCCCATATATGATAAAATAGAATTGGAATGTTTTGTCTTAGTTCCGCCTCCATCTCATATAACCATCTCCAATATCTTGGGTCTGTAAAGTGTAGAATTGCATCAGGTTGATGTCTCATGATTAATTCACGAAGAATATTAGCATCTCCATAACCGGTCCAAGGAATGATTTTAAGAGAAGCATCTTTTACTCCTGTTAACTTTCTCATATCCTCACCCAAGTCAATTTCTTTACCTTTTTCTGGATGATTGACAGCTGCTCCTAATTGAACCCAATGATATTTATCAATCGTACCTGTAACCAATTCCTTGGAAACCGTTGCAATACCTGATGACATTCTTAAATCATCCGATAGCAATAGAATTTTTTTCTTTTCTGCCATTATGTAACCTTTATTATTTTTTTTAAATGTTTCCGAATCTTCTCCTAGATTCCCATTGTACTTTTTTACTTTTACCTAAGAATAACTTCTTAGAAACTAATTCATTGTAGGTAGACCTAAGTGTGTTTAATTGAGGTCCGGAATTACTACTTGCTGTACTCATTGTTTTTTACTTTCTTATTAAAATTGAGAGCCACTTGATTGTAACCCACTATAAGTATTTATTTCGTTTTGAAACGTACCATCTTCTATGTATTTATCTAACGAACGATTTACTAATTTTTGTAGGGTGATATTTGAATCAAATGAGATTCTCTTGAATTTTGAGTAAACATCTTTTATGATTTTTACTGTTGTTAATTTTGTGTTTGCCATAACTTCTCTATCCTTGTTAATTATTTGTTATATATAAATATATACAAATAAATAAAACAACAAATTATTATGAAATTTCTTATATTATGCCCATGCAGAACACAATCCTCGTTGTTTGAATTCACACCAATCACAGGGTTTACCTTTATTAGTAGGAAACTCAGTTTGAATCACTTCACCATCCTTTCCAAATACTGAATCAACAAATCCCATGAAGTCCTTCCATGCCATATTCATAGATGGAGTACCATTTGCAGGTACAAATTTAGATATACGTGGAATTGGATAATCCAATCCTTCTGCAATCTTTCGTTTAAGTATCTGATATTCTACTTTAATTTTATTTAAAGGTATGTTATACTTTTCAGAATAGAACTTCTTATATAATAACATCTGAGATGTTTTAACCTTATCATTCTTTTGATATTTACTCCAACCTCTTGTTGCAGTTTTTAAATCAATAATAATGTATTCATCTTTAACTTTATCTTTTAGAAGTACATCAATAAAACCAATGAAGTTAACACCAGGTTTAATCTCAGCATTCAATCTCTGTTCTATTGCAACTAATTCGAACCCACTTTTAGTATATAACTTATCAAGTTTACTTGTAAAGTATTTTAATATCTTCTTACCATCTTCAAAGAACTCTTGTAGTTCTTCTTTGGTACATGGGTCATCTTCACCCATCTTCTCTTTATATTTACTGAAGTGTTCTACAAGTTTATCTTGTAACATTGATTCAAGAGGAAGTTGGAGTGCTTGTTTTTTAGATACATTATACATTACATCTAAGAAATGTTGTACCACTTCGTGCATGCTGGATCCAAATATGAGATGAATATTAGCATTACTAATACCTAACTTATCAATATAATTTAATTTGTACTGTTGTTGGCATGAACTATACATACCGTACTGAGAATAACTTACTCTTGCCATATTATTTATTTATGTGATTCTGTTGATACTCCATACTTAACTATTTGGAAATCCTCAAGACTTAGAGATTCCCACCAATCTAATGCAACTTCCTCATCATCTATTGATATTGAAAATTCTTTATCATAACTCCCATCAGCTAACTGTGGGTAGATGATTCCTTCTTTTGTGTTAAATACACTTCCTACACTTTCTAATACTACTAACATACTTTTATATTTTAATTATCACTCATTTACTATGTAAATATACGAAATTTATTTGATATAACCTAATTTAAATTAGATTTTTTTTCATCCTTTCTATCCAACTTACAAGAGAATTATAATCTTGAAAAGTTTTTGCCTTATCTCTTAGAAATACTCCATCTACATATGAACCATCTTGAAAATTCATTTCATTATGTAATCTGTGTCTCATTAAATTAAACTCAAAGGAATACCTACCCCTCCATTTACTACCATATATTTCAATAATATCTAATTTTTTAATATGCGAAAGTAAAGATGTGTGATATTCGAAGTATGAATTCTTATTTCCCCACTCCACATCCTTACTAATATCATAATCAGAGTAAATATTATTAAGCTTATCCATGGTTAATGGATTGGCTATAATAATTTTATCTTCCATTCTAGTATCTCCTATTCCTCCACCCTCCCCTATTTTGTTAACATGAAATAAAACAGGTTTTTTATTTATTTTATCTAGTATATTAAATATATTTCCAAGTGTACCATTATGTGTTGTATCAACTATAATTTCTAAATCAGGTCTCATAGCTATAATTAAATCATAATCTATTCCTTCCTTACTTCTACATAAATTACTTTGAGATAAGCAGTAATAATATTTTTCTAAAGTAAAGGCTAGTGCATTATCAGGCTCTTCTATTAAATTTAATTTTGAAAATATATCCAATTTACCATGGGTATTTAGATTCCTTGTATATTCATCATTCCAGAAAGTACCGTAGATATCAACCAAATATCCCTCATCTCTAAGTTTATCAACAAACGGTATAATAGTTTTTTGTTCTGGCCAAAATCGTAATTGTCCAAACAACTGTAGTGCTATTCTTTTGTCCATTAATGTGTATTTCTACTTAAGTTTCAACTTTAATTTGGTAATCATTTTCTTTTCGATTCCATATTTGGTACAGATGTATAGTATATTTTCTCTACCTTCCTTAGTTGCGTAAAGTATTTCACAATATTCTTCTGCTTGTTTAGATGAACATTGAAAGTCTTTTCTGATTAGTTCAACTAAAAAACTTTCGTATTTATCAACCTTCTTACCCTTTATGTATTTCATATAATACCTACCCTTTGGTAGCAATCCAATTAAAAGAAGATATAAGGATTTTGGTTCTAATGTTTGGGTATATGGTTGTATTTCAGATAGAACCTCTATCCACTCAGGATTCATAGAAAGAAATCTATGTATCATATAGTTACTCCAAGTCTTTTTTGAATCCACATCCAACGTATCCCAATACTTAGGATTCTGTACTGATGTTATATTTGTTATATGGTCGAATAGTGTTCTTTTTGCTGGCATATTATATATTCTTTTCTTCTATCAATGGTAATGTAATTCGTTTTGTAACTTCAACTTCTTCTACCTTTTGAAATTCATTGAATAATTCATAAGATTCCATATGCATGTTACAACATGATTTCTCTTTTTCATCAATATGTACAGAATATACCTCTACTTCTTGTGCATTTAAAACATTATCAGTAATATCTGTATATTCTCTGTGTACCAATTCGTAATCATCAAACTCATCTGGTAAAGAATTTAGAAACTTTCTATAATCTTTAATTTTCATTTACTATTTCTTTTTTAATTGTTCTGGTAACAATTCTTCTACAATTTCCCCACAATCACCACACAGATATAACTCTACTGGTATGATTGCATCATTTGGTGTACCTGTTACTATTTTAGATACCTTTAAGAATTTATTAGCTGGTATGAATACCGTTCCTTTACATTCTTGACATTCCATCTCGGTTGCCTTTGAAAAATCTATCTGTGGTTTGTTTGGTTGAGAATTTGCTCCTCCTAATATCTGTGCCATAATTTATTTATTTAATCGAACCATTGTGAACGGTCTGTTTTTACATTTTTTACTGTTTTCTTTAACATCTCTACTTCTTTTTCTTTCCATAGTTTGTTATTAACCCTATCTTCTGCTTCTAGTTCATTCTTCCTACCAATATCATTAGCTTTCTTAAGTTCTTCATCTGTGATTGTTTTACCTTGTTGTGCTAAAGTTAAAGAAGCGTATCTTTTTGTATGATATGAACTTAGAGGTTTTGTGAATTGTTTAAGATATTCTGTTTTAGCATCTAAGTACTCTAAAAATTTATCAAAATCTTCTTTACCTAACTTATCCAACTCCTCTTCACTCAGAGGATTTTCGTGGTCGTATATCATATCGATAAATGTGTTAGTTTTTCATGTAATCTCTTCATGTGTTTACATGGAGAGTAAGAACGGAATGACCTTGCTGGGCATTCACAATCGGATATCTTGTAATCTGTTACGGTTACTTCGTAATAAGATAACTTTCCAGTCTTTTTATTACGAGAACCCATTTCTCTATACTTCCAACTATTTTCCATAACCAACGAATTTTAAATCAACATCATCAACCAACCCTTTTGATACAGCATATGGGAATTCTTCATGTAACCAATAGTTCTGAACGTTCTGTAACTCTTTTAAACAATCTTCCCATAGTTCACCAATTGTGTAACCTTCACCATATTTAATACCACCACACAAAGTCATTAGTTCGTTTAGGGTATCCCAATCATCATTGTTTTCAGCTTCGTTAATCTTAGTTTCAATTTCCATCTTCATGAAATCTGCAACATAATCATTATATTCATACATTTCATTACTCCACGGCTTTACTGTTTTAGGTTCTATCATATCTTTTATGTTTTATTTACTATGTAAATATACGAAAAATAAATGAATTATCCTAATAAAATCGATAAAACTTTTGAAACTATTTCTTTTTTATTACCATACTCACTTGATATCACTTTTCCTCTCCTAAAAGCAACAATCATTGGTATATTAGTTAAATCAACCATTTCTCTACTATCAGGAAAATTGTCTGGATTAACAAATACAAATGGGATTTGTCTATTTTGTTGTTGGTTAGAAACTCTTTTAAACTCTGGTTTAAGAATATCACAATTCCCACACCAATCAGTACCAAACATAACCATAAGTTTTGGTTGTGTTCTTACCAATACATCAAGTGAATCTGTTTCTAAGTTTATCATAGTAAAGGTCCTGCACTACCACATTTGATTGCGGCTTTCATTCGTTGTTCTTCTAACCAAGTTAGATAGTTCCAAAGTTTTTTTAATTTGTTTATCATATGATACCTACAATTTGTATAATAGTAGCCATAAAAGTTATTTCTTTATCTACAACCATACTATCCTTATACTGCCCTTCTGAGAGAGTTAATATTACATTTGATGTATTATCACCAGCATACTCACTAATCTTCTCATAAAGATATCCATATAGTTCAGAGAAGTCTTGAATACGTGAATCGGCTACTGCCTGTCTAATCTTCATGTATTTATTCCTCTTATCATCGTTACCTTTAAGTAAATCAACAATTTTTATTTTAATATCAGAAGATAGTATATTACTAACATCAACCTTTAATTCTCCTTTAGATGAATTTAATTGACAAGTATTGATAATTTTTCTAATATCTGGATAAGATGCATCTATAATAGGAACTAAATCCTTCAATTCAAACTTAACGTTTTCTTTACCTAAAATCTGTGAGATTTGTACTGCAACATCTTTTTTAGTTGGTGGTACAATTTGGAAAGTTTGGCAACGAGATTGAATCGGGTCAATAACTTTCTCAACATAATTACAAGTTAGAATAAATCTACAATGTTTTGAAAAAGTTTCCATCAAGTTTCTAAGGATTGCCTGTGCATTAGGAGTCATGTAATCAAACTCATCTAATATAACAATCTTTGAATTTCTGAATCCTATTGTTGATGCAAATCCTTTTACTTTAGTACGAACTGTATCTACATTGTTTTCATCAGATGCGTTAATAATAATATGATCACAATCTATCGTGTTTACAATAAGTTTAGCAAGTGTTGTTTTACCTGTTCCTGCTTTACCAAAGAATAGTAAATGAGGTACATCACCACTTTGTAAATAATCAGCAACTTTAGTTTTAAGGTGTTCGTTTCCTACATACTCATCTAATTTCTGAGGTCGGTACTTTTCAACCCATAAACTATTGTTTACTTCTTCCGTTTCTTTATCTTCGAAAAATGCCATTTATACGCCTGAGTTTTTTACTTCCTTAAGGAAATCAATTAATTTTTCTAATTTAGTAATAAGTGTTTGCTTAGCATTTTCATCAATACCTCTTTTATCGGTTTTATTAAGTTCACCGATGATATCATTCAATGAGGATGCAGCTACCATCAAACCATCTGTTTTTGAGTTAAGAAAATTCTCCGATATTCGGAACTTCTTACATACGTCTTGTAAATTCATAATTATCTATTTTTATTTGTTATACAAATATACGAAAATTATTTGGACTTTCCTAATAATTTCATAATTTTTTTTACTGTTTTACCATCAACCTTAATTGTATGATATGGAATATTGTTATCATCCAATATTTTTTTAC
>Ga0233426_10001267_pt1 | contig 23805 bp, 14 predicted proteins | sample SI_118_April2016_6_FD_179875 | JGI IMG/M metagenome (GOLD analysis project Ga0233426, IMG submission 179875) | Seawater microbial communities from Saanich Inlet, British Columbia, Canada - SI_118_April2016_10_MG | ecosystem: Environmental > Aquatic > Marine > Inlet | place: Canada: British...
GTATTGACAATACTGATTATCTTAAGTAAACCTAATTGGAGCACGGACTGAGATTTGAACTCAGGTCTCAGGATCTGCAATCCCGCTCATAGCCGCTCTGACATCCGTGCAGTAAACGGTGGGACCGACAAGTTGTATTTCAACGCGTCTAAAGTAACACAGTCGTAAATCCTGCAACTTATTTTTAACCCATGGGCCCGAGACAAATTCATGACAGGTCCCGATGACGAAGTGTCTATCGAAATCAACGCTCCTCCTTCTATCGAGGTGAGTACAGTGGATACTGGAGATGTGCAACCGGTTATGATAACGGGATCTCCTCAACAAAGTTCACAGCCTGTGATGTTAGATTTGAGTTCGCAAAACGTCAAATTTGTTATGGGCCCCAATGGACAGATAATTGCTATTGAAAAGCCAGCCTTCACTAGAAATGATTTCCTAATAGGCGGTGGAATTCCTTTTGCGATTTTCTTCATTCCAATTTTAATGATGATGATTACAGGAAATTTCACAGACTATAATCACGAAGAGGTCACTTTGACTAAAGAAGAAGGAACAACCAACTATACTGGCGAATTTGAAATCGATTTGGATAATCAAGAAATTTATCATTGCTACATCAATGTGACCGATTATGATTCCAATAATGGATACGTGAGTTGCAAGGAATATGGGAGCCGGGCTGACTTTTGGGCTGACGTTTCTAACAACGGTACCACTGAACGAATATCCGCGGGGTACTGGGATGGAGAAACGGGAAAAATCACATTTGATAGCGGAACAGATTATGGAGACTCCGTAATAATCTCATTCGATTATGGCGACATCGCAGAAGACGAATCTTCCATTTTCGAATTCTTTGAGGAAATAGCATGGATGACCTGCTGTCTTGGTTTATTGGCAAGTTTAGTGATGTTGATTGTAGGGTTTGCATCCGGTAAGCCCGGAATGGGCTGGGGGGGATTAGCATCTCTGGTCGGGTCCCCTATTGTTGGCATTCTTTCAAGCCTATTCCTGGGGTGGTGATTTGCCAGTAGCCGGTCCCAATTGGGCCCCTACTCAGGAATACTATGATTGCAGGTATGCGGTACTACGGGAGCCACTGGGCTTTCCAAGAGGAGCCGAAATATTACACGATGACGAGGAAGCAATACACGCTTGGGTAGAGTCTGGACCCCAAGTAATCGCCATAGGGCGAGCACATCTTATCCCCACAGACAGCGATGGCTCACAAGCAGATCATGCAGGTCCAGGTGCAGCTAAGTGCCCACCCTTTGGTCCGCTTTCAGGCAAAGAAAACAGGCCGGCAATTCAAATACGTCAAATGGGGACTCTTCGAACACATCAACGCCAAGGCAACGCGGCTAATGTGCTGAGGCAGTTGGAACAGGCGTCCGTCACTAAATTTGGAGCCACAACTGGCTTTTTACAAGCCAGACACCACGCCATTCCATTCTATGAGAGCCAAGGATGGGTTATTATTGATGAAGAATATGAGATTCCAGGAATAGGGCCCCACCGTTCTATGATGAAGCCGTTGGTCGGGAATCAATGAATCGCGGTGTTCAAATAGGTCGAGCATCGCTCCATGTGTTAGAGGGAACATTGGGTTCCCTATGATTGACCCGTGAAAAACGATGAATACGGAGGAACTGGAACAAATAGTTAGAGAAGGACAAAAAAGCAACACTGCAAGCCTAACAGCCGTGCTTGCAGGCCGTCAAAACGACAGTGCAGAATCCTTCTTTCCAGTTAGAAAAACTAACGAAATTAGCGTTAGCTCCGTATCACTCCCGAACCAAGACGCCCAGCCATGCTGCGCATTTGATTTGGAAAGAGAGAACAGCGGGTTCTCTATCTTTAGATAAAAAATAGGAGATGAAATGAAAATGAACAGAAAAATTGTAAGCATGCTTGTGGCACTCTTCCTCGCAGTATCTGCACTTAGTGCAGTTAGCGGTGACGGATCTGACCCTCTCGACCCATCTGACGGTGGCGCCGATTGGGACGGTGACGGTTTAACCAACGCTGAGGAACAGAACCAAGGTACTAACATGAACAACGCCGACAGCGATGGTGACGGTTTACCTGATGGATGGGAGGTCAACAACGGCCTCTCACCAACCAATGGCGGAGACGCCAATGGTGATCCAGATGGTGATGGTCTGACTAACGCTCAGGAGTACGCTGCGGGTACTAACCCGAACAACGCCGATACGGATGGCGACGGTAAGAACGACAATGTCGATCAATACCCAACCGATCCTAACGACGGAGAATACAGCGACTCTGATGGTGACGGTATCCCAGACGCATATGACCCTGATTTCCAGGAGTCCAATGCAGGATCTGGCGATGGTGGCACCGAGGGTGGTGGCGAGTCTGAAGACCAAGGACAAGGCGAAGGCGAAGGCCAAGGCCAAGGACAAGGTCAGGGACAAGGTCAAGGACAAGGTCAGGGACAAGGTCAAGGACAAGGTCAAGGACAAGGTCAGGGACAAGGTCAGGGACAAGGTCAAGGACAAGGTCAGGGACAAGGTCAAGGACAGGGTCAAGGACAGGGTCAAGGACAAGGTCAAGGACAGGGTCAAGGACAGGGTCAAGGACAGGGTCAAGGACAGGGTCAAGGACAAGGTCAAGGACAAGGCCAGCAAGGACAGCAAGGACAAGGTGGCCAACAAGGTCAGCAAGGACAGCAAGGTCAGCAAGGTCAAGGCTCGCAGCAAGGACAGCAGTCCGGTCAACAAGGCCAATCTGGCCAACAGGGCCAAGGACAGCAAGGTCAGCAAGGTCAGCAAGGTCAGCAGCAGGACAACGGACAGGGACAGCAACAGCAAGGCGGCCAACAAGGCGGCCAGCAGGGCGACCAGTCTCAGCAAGATCAAGGAGGCCAAAACGGCCAAAATGGTCAGAACCAGCAGCAACAAGGCCAGACCCAGAACGGACAGCAAGGCCAGCAAGGTCAACAAAACGACCAACAGCAGGGCCAGCAACTGGACAACCAGGACCAAAACGGCGAAAACGACAACGATGGTGACGGAATCCCAGACGATCTCGACAACGACGACGATAACGACGGAGTACTCGACGATCTAGATCAGAACCCTAACGACCACGACAACGATGGCATCGAAGATTCAGAAGATAATGATGACGATGGCGACGGAATCGATGACCGTGAAGAAACTGAGGACGGCGACGACACAACCAACATCTACGACCACGACAACGACGGAATTAACGACGCTGTGGACCTTGATATCGACAATGACGGTATCGACAACCGCAACGACGTTGGCCCAGCTGGCGAGGACTACACTCGTGACCACGACAACGATGGCATGAATGACGCAGATGATGACGACGATGACAACGATAACATCCTAGACGTGGATGAAGTTGGTGGCGCTACTGGCGCATACCGCTACGACCACGACAACGATGGAATCTGGGACATGACAGACACCGACGACGATAACGACGGCCTGTCTGACTGGTTCGAAGTCAACGACGGAAACAGCCTAACTGGTCAATTCGACCACGACAACGATGGCAGTGAAGACCACGAAGATGACGATGACGACAATGATGGAATCATCGACGAATTCGAAATCTGAACTCTGAATTGTTGAATAGGCAGTCGTTTCATACCCGTTCGACTTTGTTCGGGTCAGCTGATTCCATCGGGGGTTCGCCCCCGTTGGAATCTCAACACTTCCTCTTAATTTTACAAAACCTTGGCGATGATACGCTTAGGCCTTCGTGATACTTGTGTGCACATACGCGTAGCGCGCTTGATATACACGGTGTCAGTCTCAGCCTGTCCCGGAGTGATAACTATGCTTTCAAACAGACAGTTCGCACAGAAGATTGAGAATAGACGCAAATCCACCGTTTCGGTAGGAATCGTTCTACTGATGATAACAAGCACATGGCTAGGTTTAATCTCTACAGTCAGCCAAGATTACGAAATTGAATCTAAGTTGGTGGACGCCGACCCTCTTTCAATGAGTGATGCACAATCGACTGACCAAGGCGGCCAAGGCGAATGGAACGGCAGAATGCCGTCTCAGTTTGGTATGGAGATGCACGATGCCCTTTGGGACTTGGCTTGGGCTGATTCAACAACAAGATACGGTCAGATAAGCGATTTATCTGTTCTATCGCTCGATACTGGTTATGGGATGATGTTAGAAGAGTCCGGGGCGGACGACCACGACAACGATGGAATCGATGACCTGAACGACTTAGATGACGACAACGACGGAATTTATGATCTTCTAGAACGGTTCGATGGTTGCATAGGAACCGATCCTTATGACCACGACAACGATGGAATCCAGGACAACATAGACTGGGATGACGACAACGACGGAATCCTCGAGGGGCCAATCGATTATGATGCTCTGGAGGCATTAGGACTCGACCCGAGAAACGTATCCATGCACCGATATGTCGAAGCCAGTACAATCCATCCCCTTACAGGACAACCAGTTGGCATCTCTTATCGTGCAGACCAATTACCATTCGACCACGACAACGACGGCGTTGCAGACGAAGACTCAGACGGGTCAGGCTCTGGCAGATACGACGAAGATGACGACAACGATGGCCGTATTGACCAATTCCGCTGGCCTTGCGACTTTGACCACGACGGAGTCCAAGATTACTTTGACAATGATGATGACAACGATGGAACTGTAGATTGGGTTGATGCAGCACCTTACGATTCTTCGATTAGCTCTGATATGGAGACTAGCGGAAACTTGTTCGATAATTACCAACCATGGGCTTTCAACCAATACAGAATCTATTCTGCAGGAGTCAACTTTATTGATCTCGAAGCAGCTAAAGTCGACGCTAATGACGCATTCGACTTCGCAGGCGGAGAAGATGGAGACGGCGCAGCTGGAACTCCTGCGTTTACAACAATTGTAGATGGGGACTTAGACGGAGATGGAATTCCTAACTTCTTAGATCCTGATAACGACAATGACGACACCCCGGACAGTTCAGATACGGATGATGATAACGACGGACTCTTGGATATGTATGATCCAGATGACGATAACGATGGAATCCCTGATGTTTGTATTAACATCGATACTAATGGCGACGGACTCAATGACTATACAGGCGTAGACTCATCTCCATACCAAACACCCGGTGCAGATACAGACAACACTCCTGGACACGATTGTGAGATGGATTACGACGCAGACCTAGACGACGATAGATTCCGCCCATTCGACCAGAACTACAACGCAATTTGGGATTGGTTGGATGTGGACATGGGTGGAACTCCAACTCCTGATGATGCTGTGGAGAAGGCAGGACTAGCTCTCGACTTCCCGTACGATATGGATGATGACCAAATCGAGAACGAAAACGACTCCTTCCCAATGGACAAGAATTCTGAGGCTTGGATGGCTACATGTATTTCACCTTCTAATCCAAATCCACAGAATCCCGACCCCAAGTGTTTGACACGCAGGGCATCTTCCTCTCTGTTCAACGACTGGGATGGCGACGGCGTATCTAACTGGGATGACGTGGACGACGACGGCGACGGAATTCCAGATATCATAGATATTGACTGGGATTGTGATTTCGATAACGATGCTCAAATTCACCAAATCAATGGAAGCCTGTACAGAGATGACGGGCCCAATGATGTGGACAATGATATCGACGGCGATGGACTGACAAACGATATCGATTGGGATGATGACAATGACGGAATTACCGATCTGTACGACCCTGATGATGGAAACTGTGGAATTGTAGACTTCGATACTACCGATTCTTTCGCTACCCCATACTATCCACTCGGAGACGGTGCAGATTTAGACGGTAGTGGAGATAACCAAGACTACACCGATAATACCGACAATTATTGGAATCTGGTTTGGGGAGCCAATCCATTCGCAGATGTAGTTCTCAACTACAATGGATTCGATGCAACAACCAATCCACCACAAGGTGGAGACGTTCCAGAGTTTTACTGGTTCATGTACTCACGCTGGTCTTCTTACAATGGTGCAAACGAATGGGACATCGATGCAGACGGCGACTCTCTAATCAATGGACTAGATACAGACCAAGATGCTGATGGAATGCCAGATTGGTGGGACCAAGATGAAGGAAATGATGGACTATTGGACGTCAATGACCTGAAGATGGGAGGTACAATGAATCTAACACAATGTGGGATGACCGTTGGCCAACTTGGTTCTGGATTCACTTGCGGATACGCTTATGCAATCGCATACCACATGCCATTAACTGGAACAAACGCTCAATTCGGCTCACCTTATTCCACACGCCCAGATTGGAATTTCAATCAGGGCGCTGGAGGAAAAGCCCAACAAGGAAACGATTGGACTTGTACTCCAGATTACACAGGTACTGCTACAACAGACCCAACTGGTGGATGCTGGCACTACGACTTCGGCGGCGACGGAGATGTCGAGAGTGCAATTTCATACGATGAAATTCAAGACAACAGAGACGCATTCATCACCTGGATGGGATTGTTGACCGGAGTATGGCAGTGGAACTTTGATGACACCGCTAACGCAGCCACAGTTGGATTCCCCGATGAGCTAGGCGCAGATCTAATTCACAACTCTGAAGACGGCGACGTTGACGGAGATTTCACTAATAATACAGTAGATTTGGATGAAGATTATGATTCAATATATGATTGGAACGATGTTGACGACGATAACGACGGAGTCTGGGATTTCTTCGAAGTCGATACCAACGATGATCTGGATGATGACGTCGACCAAGACTACGGTGCGGATTTCTTTACCGGATTAAATTGTGATGATAAAGACGATGACGGTAACGACCAAGACGTAGATTCAGACGGTTGGTTCCAAGCTGTTTGGGATCAAGGTATAATGAGCCAAGGCCTGAAATCACCAAAATTCTATGATGTCGACAATGATAACGATGGAGTTCCAGATTCAGAAGACCCCGACGATGATAACAACGGGATTATGGATGTAGACCAAGAATTGATGGCAGGATGTTTCACTGGCGAAGAACAAGAGCCATTTGACCATGATAACGATGGAATTGTTGATTGGGCAGATAATGACTTTGACGGAGATGGAATTGCCAACCTCATCGAGGCAGGAGTTTCAATCACAGCACCGTATGACCACGACAACGATGGATTACGCGACGATCTAGACCTGGATGACGATGAAGACGGTATGAAAGATATCGACGAAGTTCTACTATGGCCTCTACGTTTCGATGCAGAATCTACCAATCCGTGGGATCACGATGACTTTGGTGGCGGAGTTGGAATTGCTAACCCACTAGACCCATTCACTGGACCTGACGTTGTCGACCAAGATGACGATAACGATACCAGGGCTGACGCAGACTGGGATCACCTGGAAGAAGGCTTCACGACAGATGCTTGTAACCCTGGCGTACAGTCTAGCGATTGGGACCACGACAACGATTGTATTCTAGATGCAGATGACAAACTTCCTACCTACATTACAATGGATATGCCAGACACTCTCTGGTTGGATGCGCAAAGTCCTGCAATATTCCGCGGACATGTTGATTGGCTAAGTCCAATAAACAACACCCTCGAACCTGCTTCTGGGCTACCAGTACAGGTTCATATTGAATGGACAGGAAACAATACTACGGCAGTAGAAACAATCGATGTTATCACCAACATGTGGGGTAACTTCACAGTTGGTCAATTCCTTTACCCGGAAGATCTGATTGTCGGTGATAATACAACATACCGAGTCTATGCTGAAGTTACCGAGATGTTTGCATTTAATGGCAACCAATCTCAATCTTACTTAGTGGGAGCAGAAGCAAACATGACAGTTGATTATTCCGCATGGACCTATTTCAGAAGCGATGAGCAACCATTCTGGCTTGACTTCAAAGCACACTATGCTGCAGACTGGTCACGCGGATTGTATGATAACCGAATCAAGCACTCTCCAATCAGTTTCGAAATAACCGGTGGATTATTCGGCAACAGAACCAATCCTTCCAACTACTCAGGATTCGACAATAACGGTTACAGAACCGATGTTGACGGATGGGCATCTCTGACATTCGTTCAGGACCTAGGCGCTAATGGCACTTGGAAACAAGTCCGTTGGAACTCTACAATGGATAACGGAGTCGGGCAAACACCTGGCGGATATGAAGAAATAGTTTGGAACGACTTGACCAAGACTCACAATGTATTGGTAGATAGTACTGGAATGCCTGTAAGATATGACTATTCTAACACAAGTCTACCTGCTGGCGACATTGAAATCGCAGCTTCGGTCCTTCCAAGTTTGGCCGATGAGTGGCCGTTCCCGTACTTACACGGGGACTCATCCGACCCATTCCCAGTTCGAGTTATGCATCGCATGAACATCGAAGGTGAACTAATTGTTAGTGGATTATCAGCTGTGTACTATTGGGACGGAACCATCAACAACGGAGATGGAACATTCGGTAATTGGGCTACATTATTCCACCAGCAAGCGCTTAACGCAGCAGGAGTAACTTACGAAGAGGCAAAGGTCTTGAGACCTTATCCAAGTTTGTGGGATGGGACTCCTGACAACTTGCCGGGTGAAGCAATCAATTTGCGTAACTTCCTAGAAGTCAATACTACACACTGGTTCATCTCTCTTGTAAACGGTGGAGATGGCGACTTGCCACCTTGTGGACAAGTAGATCCAACAGATCCAGCAAGCCCTGTGCGTTGTGAAATTGTTCCTGAAATGAATACAGGAGAGACATTCGGTGTTCAAGGAACAATTACCAACCGTACTAACGACCCTTGGGACCAAGACCCAATTGCATTACAGGTTGATATTGACGGCAACGGCCAATTCCTAGGTAGTGGAGAAACTGCTTACACCCAACGCCCAGTAATGGATAATGGCGAAGCAACCTTCGATTACAACTGGACCTGGTACAGCCAATTCGCTGCAGGAACTTACGGTGTACGTGTAGATTTCACTAACAATGCATACTACTTCACAGGAAATTCGACTAATCTAGCGGCCACTGGAGCTTACATCAACGTAACAGTTGTTGGAACAACACAGTTCCAGATGACTAGCGTTCCGAGATTATATCGTAACACTACAACCACTATTGAAGCTAGGTTGCTTGACAACTCATTGCAACCTCTTCGTCAATCACCAGTCACCTGGACATGGTCATATGATGGAAGAAGCGGCGTTAATTATACAGACGATCTTGGAATATTCTCCATACCGTTTGACATCAACCCTCAAGACTCTCTAGGAAACTATTCTCTACAATTTGAATATGAAGGTAATAGACTGATGAAAGGAAATGTCGATAGTCAGAGCGTTTGGGTTGTTTCAAGAACATTCGTTAACGTGATATCAGCAGATTCTAATGTTAGAGAATCTGGAGATAGATGGGGCTTTACTGCTCAGGTCACAGACGACAATAAGACTGCGACCATTAGAGACTCAGGCGGTAGAGAATTAAGCGGCCCTAACACGCCAAATGGCGGTTTAGTCGATGTTATCTATGAAGGATTAGACTTCGAAGGCGTTCTACACAGACAGGTTGTTGCAACACTTGCTCCAAACGCAGGTTTGATTTCTCTTCCAGAGCCACAAACAGATGACAGCCACTTATGTTTCTATGATGGAAACGGAGACGGAATCCCTGATCGTGACTCTAACGGAAACGGACAATTGGATGATTCTGAAGCAATAGGTTGTTTGAAGGCCAATGTATCACCATTGAACCCACAACTATTGAGGGATGACCCTGATAGTTTCCTACCAGATGGCTTCGGCCCAGTATCTGTCTACCTAAGGTTCCGTGAGACATTGCCTAACGAAGGCTGTGAGGTTCTAGAAGTTCAGTACCTATCTATGCAAGGAAAGTGGGACCCATGTGTCGATCAAATCGGTAACGACCACTTCCGCGTCCAAATGGCTTACAATGCAAACGGTTTCTCATTAATCGGAAGAACATCCTTAGATGTAGATGACCAGATTGTTTACACAAGCGAAATCGACCCACTAACTGGGGAGATTGTTCCTAAACCGATGATTGTAACCGGACAATTAACTGATGAACTAGACACAAATCTAACTTTCAGAAATATCCGTGTCAATTACGAGATGGTAAACAGCCCGGCAGGCCCAGTTGCTTGTTACAACGGAATCACTGACATCAACGGAATGTACGCTATCACCTGTCCTCTATCAGATGTAATGGCGGGCAAGGCTCGTGTAACAGTATCTTACTCTGCATGGGACAACAATGATGCTTACCGCTACCAGAATAAGACAGTACAGACAGAATTCGATGTCTTCAGTAATTCGACATTACAGATTGCTGAAGTTGGACCTTTCAAGTCTAACGTTGAAACATATGTTGCTCCGAACAATGGAACTGCATTCCCGGTACTGTACCTCAAGGAAAGCTTCCACATCGATGCAATTCTAACTCAGTCTAATGGACAATATGTGGGTGGAAAGTGTTTGAACATCTACCTGGATCCTCAGAAGAATGTACGCCCGCTTGCGAGCATCAACACCAGAGAGTCCGACGGAATGGTAGAATGGTTCAGTGGAGACCCAAGTCAAAACCCTGGATTGAAAGGTGTCGAAACTACTGGTGGGGAACTTGAAGGATTCAGACTATTGCGAGTTGCATTCGAACCTGATTTGAATATCCCTGGTGGATGTGACAAAGATACGAGCAATGTTCTGAATGGATCACACATGGACATCGTAGTCCTCGTTAGAAGCAAGGTAGATTTGCAAGTCAAGACTACTTGGTCATTCGTTAACAACAATGGATTAGATACTGATGACAACGTGAATGGAGAGATTGCTCTATTACGTGACAGACTAGACTTGGCAGTTGAGAACGAAGAGATTTACTTCGTCCGTCAATATTGGGACTCAGATAACATGGAATGGGTCGTCGAAGGACGCAACGAATCCTACACTAATGAGCAAGGAATTGCTTCATTCGATTGGGCATTCGCAGGAAAAACCTGTGCTGGAGAAAGCTGTGTTGGAGATTGGAAAATAACAGCATACTACCCTGGTTCAACATTCTTCGCAGAGTCTAGTGACGATGAAAACATCTCTCATGAGATTCATTGGAAGAAGGCAACTGTTACAGACCAAAGCGAAGGGATCTTCACACCGAGCACAATTATGGCTATTGTCATAGTTCTATTAGGTGCAGCAATTGCTGGTGTAATGTATTATCAGCGAGTAGTCGCAAGGCGCCAAGTCGAAGCACTCCGTGGTATCTTAACAGATACTATGCTACAGTTACAGGCTGCAAACGAATACATTGCAATCATCTTCGATTGTTACAAGCAGTTGGTCAAGCACTTCCGTAGACACGGCTTCATGAAGAAGGTATACGAAACAACACGTGAATTCGAGAGCGCTGTGCGTGGTGCATTCCACATGGTCCCAGCCGACCAATTGGATTCATTCATTGCTATCTTCGAAGAAGCACGCTATTCAGATCACGAAATTGGCCCAAGCCATCGTGACCGCGCTATTGAGACACTGAACGCTATTACACAGAGCCTTTCAATCGCTCTTGGTGACGGCGGAATGGTTACTCGTGGCGATCAACATGAAGCGAAACTCTACGGCGGACTTACCAAAGCAGGCGAATTCGTTGCTGCAGATGGAACTGTAAAGCAAGCAGGTGTCGATGACAACGCAGATGCTTCAGATTTCAAGATTTGAAACAGTTCACGGCTTTAGGGCGAAGCGGGGGTATTCTCCCGCTTTGCCCGAATAGCAGCGCAGGTTTGATGTGCCATATCCTCTGTGGGTGTATCATGAGTGATTGGAAGAGCCTAATAGACCAAGCAATGATGCAGGAAGGAAGTAACACAATCGGCGCGCATGCTACCTATGGGAAAGCGGTACAGGCAGCCCTTCAAGCAACACAAAAAGAATTACACGATTTAGAAGCAGCCAAGGTGGTTGAATCGATTTACGGTGCATTGGTTGCTTATTCCCAGGTCGTAATGACTAGAATGAAAGCAGAAGACCCAGAGGTGGGTGGAGTTGATCATGCATTCAGAGCAGGACAGGCGTATGGCGTATCTTGCGTATTGAACCATATCATTGATCAATTAACAGATGTTGCATCAGTAACATCTCTACAAGCATTGGATGACTTTTCAGACACACTCCACAACGACATACTCGTTCAGGCAAGAGCCGCCGGATTGACAGTTGAATTATTGGATGCGAAGGGCGACATTCTTTTCGAATGAATCGTGGTGAACGCTGTACTTCGGCGCGAAACACACTTTGCTCGCGTCGGTGACTTGATAACAGGGTGGTCGGTCGGCGAGTTGCTTCTATAGCATCGAGGGAGTCATATGAGTAAACCTGAAAGCAAGACAAACCCAAATTTAGTCGGTCTAATCGGCGATTTGAAGGCACAGTCTCGCGAGACCGGCGCAGCTTTGTGGCGAGATGTCGCACGACGACTTTCAAAGAGTCGTAGTAACTGGGCAAACCCGAACCTTAGCCGCTTGAGCCGCCACTGCCCCGAGGGCGTAACAGTCCTCGTTCCAGGCAAGTTGCTCGGCAGCGGTGAAATTTCGGCTAAGCACGACGTCGCCGCATACAGCATCAGCGCTGGAGCCCGTGAGAAGATTGAAGCTGCTGGAGGACGAGTTCTTTCACTAGCTGAATTAATGAACGAAAACCCAAACGGATCGGGGGTGTACCTCCTTGGTTGATAACACAACATACGTGTATGACGCCGATGGATTAGTCCTAGGCCGTTTGGCTAGCACAGTTGCTTCTCTTCTATTGAAGAGTACACGTGCTGGAAACAGCGACCAAGTCGTTATTGTAAACGCAGAAAAGGCAATCGTATCTGGAAAGCCAACTTCTGTCTTTGCAACATACCACGACAAATACGCTCTAAACCACGCTCGAAAGGGACCTTTCTTCCCTCGTATGCCTGACATGATTCTGAAAAGAACCGTGAGAGGAATGCTGCCTTACCAGGAAAAGAGCAGTGGCCGCAAAGCACTACGCAATCTACGTGTAGAAATTGGCTGCCCAAGCCACCTATCTGGTGATCTTCCTGAAGGTCACGAAACAGGTGACGACAGCCAGATTCGCCGTGCCCTCCCAATGCGCTTCGTACGCTTGGGAGACATCAGCGCCAACCTCGGCGCACCAGCACACCGTTGGAACGGAGGTGAGCAGTGATGGCTCGTAAGGGAAAGAAAGTTGTACACATGTCAGGTAAGAGAAAGACTGCAGTTGCTCGTGCTACCGTAAAGGTCGGTAAGGGCAGAGTGCGTGTTAACAGCGAACCTATCGAGATTCTACAACCTGCTCTATCTCGCCGTAAGGCAATGGAGCCTCTAATCATTGCAGATGCAATGAAGCGTCTAGCTAAGGTAGACATCAATATCCTAACCCATGGTGGTGGAATAATGGGCCAGACTGATGCGATTAGAACCGCAATCGCTCGTGGACTAGTTCACTACAATGGTGGTGCGGAAGGCCTTGATGAGGAACTTCGTGATGAGTACCTACGATTTGATCGTAGCCTACTAGTCAACGACCCTCGCCGCAAGGAACCTAAACACCAGCTCGGTCGTGGTGCTCGCCGTAAGAAGCAGAAGTCGTACAGGTGATTTAGATGATTATTCCAGTACGTTGTTTCAGTTGTGGCGGATTAATTGCTCACAAGTGGGAAGAATTCAATGAAAAGAAGGATGCAGGTATCGACATCATGACCGCTCTCGATGAGATCGGACTTGATAGATACTGCTGCCGTAGAATGTACGTTTCACACATCGAACTCGTTACAGAGGTTGCACCATTCAGTGCACCTCGCCAATGAATCGTTAGAAATAACATCTAATTCCCTGCTTAAGGGCCTGTGGGTTAGCTTGGCCTATACTTGGCGGCTGGGGGCCGTCAGACCCCAGTTCAAATCTGGGCAGGCCCACTTGCACGGGAATGTGTGTTCGTCGTCTCAAATTGAGTCTCCGTAGGAGACTCGAAGGGAATGAGTTCATGGTAGATGAGGAGTCACCCGTAATTATGAGAATCCGCGCGTTAGTGCTGACTGCCATTGTTATACTATCTTCAATTACATCAGTAATTGCTAGTGACACCGTAACTACGCAAGATGTAGAAATTTCTGGAAATCATACCATGACTGGAAATTATACAGTCAGTCACGGCACGACATTGACCTTGAAACCAGGCGCAACAGTCGATATGCAGGATTATTGGATGAAGGTTGATGGAAATCTAATCGCAGACAATGTAACAATCATGTCTTCGATTCAAACCACAGGTCCTGGCTCCCACAATGCAGGAGTTTGGGATTCACTCACAATTTCCTCTTTAGGTACGGCAGCATTAGACAATGTTACAATCTCTAATGCCAAGTCTTGCTTGATAGTTGATGGCTTACTACAAGCGAAACATCTTGCTGTGGCAGATTGCCTAATCGGTATAGAAGTAGATGGTTCAGCAACGATTGAACACTTTGTTGCAGATGATGTAGACATAGATGGAGTGAGAGTAACCGGAGATGCAGATATTTTCGATGGAGAAATGTCCGACATGTCGGGTGGAATTCACTCAAGCGGCGATTTAGTTCTGAATGATGTTGGATTCATGAATACTGGAGCGGGGGTCACCCTGACCGGCGGTACAGCAGATTTGGAGGATTTAGAGTTCCTTTCTGGAGTTGGAAACGCAGTCAGTATTTCTGCAGGAGTTAGCGGCGATATCGATGGAATGTCTGGAACTTCGACCAACGCCATCGTATCTATGGACTCATCAGGTTTTACAATTTCAGACATCGACATGTCGGGAGAACGCCTAGTTAATTCTTGGTCCGCAGGAAACCTGACAATATCCGATGCTGTGTATGTTTCAAACAGTGGCGAAACTCCGATTGATATTCGAACCTCCGGTACTGTCACACTATCCGATGTGGAACTTAGCGGTGCATTCAATTCAAACCAAGGATCATTTGATGCTCCGTGGATTGGTATGGCACTAGCGGGTAGTGGGGACTACATAATCGACTCATCTACAATTGAATCAACAGATTCTGCACTGAAAGCTAGCGGTACAGGAACATTAACAATTACTGATTCTACATTTATCTCAGATAGAATCGGAATGTCATTTTCAGGAATTTCAGCGACAACTCTGGACGGAGTTGTTGTTAATATTTCATCAGATGGCGAAATGGGAGTTGACATCCTCCAGGGGAGCCATACATTCACCGATTTAGAAGTTAATATGCCATACAACCAATTTGCTACTGGCAGTACGGGAATAAACGCATGGTGGTGTGATCTCATTGGGGGAGATGTCTCAGTAACTGGGTTCGCAAACAGCATCTCTGTGTATGAAGCAGTTCTGAATATAGACGATTTAATTCTTCTAGATTCAGCCAAACAAGGACTTTATGCATCCTCTTCAATGGTTTCAGTGAATGATTTGTTAGAGACAAGAGTTTCAGATAATGGCCTAGTTCTCGACTCTTCATCAGCAGTAATCCGTACATGGGACGCAAGTTATCACGATGATGGAGGAGTAATTGATTCTGAATCCGAAGCTACGATTTGGTCTCTTTCAACTCTCAATAACCTATATGCGGATGTTACGGGAGATGGAGTTCTAAACTATGGGACAAGCCAAGCGCTAATTCTCAATACAGGAACAGATAATCGAATTTGGGAAATGGCTGTAACTTTTGAAGACTTAACTGGAAACCCAGTAGATGCGGATTGGACAGTATTGGGTTTCAGTGGAACAGCAACAGGAGGCATGGATACACTGCCAGTCAGTGAAGCAGGATCTAAGATTGTTGCAACATATGCAGGCGTAGGCGCTCAATCATCACCAACTGGTGCACAAGGAGGATCTCATACAATGCAAGTTCCAATTATGCCTCAAAGCGATTGGACACTAACTGCCGGCACAGTAGTCGTACTAGGGCCAACTGCCGACGGTTCACCGCACATGGCAGGAGGCGACGTAACAATTCCTCCAAACGCGCAATTATTCCTGCAAGATACAACACTTGAGTTGCCTGAAGGGGCAACACTAACCGTGGATAGCTACGGAGACTTCGAAGGGTCAAATGGGCACCTGATGGGTGATGTAATTTCTCACTCTGCCGACTTTAGTGACTCTCTTACTTCGAGTATATCCATACACGGCGATGTTCTTTGGACATCTTGCCAGAGCGATATTGAATTGTATAGCCTTCAGGTTTTAGGCGATGTTCAACTCGACAACTCGTGCAAGGTAATGGTCACTTCAGGTAAAGTTACTGGACAGGTAGTAGTTGGAGTTGGGGCAACATTCGAGATAATCAACACTCTAGAAATAACAGTTCTAGATAAGGGCGAGCCTGTACAGGGAGCCACAGTTTCAGGTTTCCTGGATGGTCAAAGTGTCAATACTGGTGCAGATGGCAAAGCTAGTAAATCAGTTACTGCATTGTTGGTAGACTCTAGCGGACCCGTGGTTACAGGCATGATGCCGATAACCATGCAATGGGGAACAATTACCGATTACAAAGCATGGAACACATCCTCATCTTTGGATTATACATTTACAGCATCAACAATCGCTGGCGGGTCATTAACAGAATGGTTAGAATTAGAGAAAGCATGGAGTCCTTACCATCTTTCAAGCGACTTGATCATCCCACAAGGACAGACCATGACAGTCAACGATGGAGTAGCATTACGTGTTAGTGAAGACGTAACTATTACCGTTGAAGGGACATTCAATTCAGGATATTCAACAATCAAGTCAACCGGAAATGGTTTCTGGGGTGGTCTGATTATTGGCGATAACGCAGAAACAACAGCATCAATTCTGGGAACAAGTATGGAAGAAGGCTCCCCTCTAATTGTAATGGAAGGGGAAGCAGATGTGTTCGTAAGTAATGCAAGGCTATCTCGCTCAAGTAGCGCTGAGCCATTGGTAAGAATCACTAATGCAGCATCAGGAAGTATGCAAGTCATGTCAACGGACTTGGTGGATTCAGCATCACACTGCATAGAGGCCCAGGGTTCAGCGACATTGATTTTACAACAAGTCGTAACACAATCATGCGCTTCGAATTCGCTATGGGCAAGAGGGTTATCTGTGTCTATTACAGACTTCACGGCTTCTGAAAAGGTCGACCTTGGAGGAATCACAGGAACAATGTCCGGCTTTAATGGCGGAGACCTCCACGTGAACAACTTAGACGGATTTATGATGTCTGATTTAACATTGACATCTATCAACGGTTCTGATAACCGTGAGATAACAATTGATGGTGCAATAGTTACTGGCGCACCTGCTGTAGATTTGGATAACACGGCAGGAAGTATTACCGATCTGCAAATTGACTGTGGAGGAAGCGGTGTCGGCCTTACATCCCACCACGGAAGAGCCTCTTCTTCACTATCTATCGCAGATTCAACAATCTCTTCATGTACAAAGGGAATAGATTTGCACACAGATGGCGAATCCGCTGCAATGATTCTAACCAATGTAGATATTGACTCTCCAGTGGCAATTTCTAGCGACGGGAACAATTTGGTAATCAACGACGGAGCACTCAATGGAAGCCTTGACATTCAGGCTGCAACCGCCAATCTGTTCGATGTAGAACCTACTTCGATGCCAGGCAATGGCGAAGTTATAGTTTGGTCAACTCATATTTTTGATATACGGCTTAACGGTGCTTCTCAAAATGCAGATATTGAGGTCAACTCCTTTTTTGACACTCAAAATTTCCAAGGCAGCAGTATTCAAGCACCAATTGTCTGGAAATATTGCATGGGGGGAGACGGAGGACCATTCTGTGACTTCACATCTACATCAATCAATATTTTAGCATCCGCGGAAGGTCTTCCATTACTGAATCAAAGCTACGAATATGGTTTTGATGCTAATGAAGTAATCCAAATCAATATGATAAGTAACGCTGCACCGAGCGCTCAAATAATAATACCTGATGATGGTTTCAGAGTAATGGAGTCACTACCTATTGAAGTAAGAGCAGTAGTAAGCGACGACCTTGATTCTAATGATGATTTACAGATTGTTTGGAAAGCCACAATTGGGCAGACCGAAATGATGCAACTAAATGGAGAATGGAATAATCTCACCGACTTAAGTGCGGGATTGTATGTTCTCACATTAGAAGTCACAGACACCCAAGGGTTGACATCCACAGATTCTTTATCTTTCGAAGTAACATTACTAGATTCAGATAATGATTGGGCGAATACATGTAATGTCGAAACTTGGTTCGACCAGGATAATAACGTCTATTGCGGACCCGATGTCTATGATACAAACGATGACAATGACGAGGTTCCAGATTCTCTAGACCCGTGGCCAACAGACCCTTGTGCAAGTAGAGACACAGATAATGATGGGCAACCTGACAATTTGCATTGCCCACTTGGAGTTAGCACATGGCTTACAGAAGATCCTGATGATGATGGAGATGGTATACCAGATGTTTCAGAGTCTGCAGAATCTTCTGAAGATTCTACAAGTAGCCCGGTAGTAATCATACTGTTTGTAGCCATGTTCTTGGCAGCAGGGTTGTTCATGCTTAGGAAGAAGAAACTGGGCGTGGAGTGATGGCCGAGCTAACCAACGCATTACCTGATCCTGAAGGAATGGCTCAGTTTTGCGTTGCGGTATTGGCTGTAATCGTTGCATGGGATGCTTGGTGGCTCGGGCGTCAAAGAATAGACATTCCATCACTTGGTGATTTACCTAACTCTGGTTATGCTTGGGAATCCAATCAATCACAGGAAGTTTCTCGTCAGTGGGCTAATTTAATGACAATGGGTGCCATGATGGTACTACCCTGGATGTTAGCTGAATTGTCCGACACACCTATGCTATGGGTGTGGATTTGGGATATTTTGTTAGCAATGCATTTGATATCTTTGTTGATACCAAAGCGATATGCTATCACTGCAACTCATCTTTTTGCAGATGGTCAGAGGTATGAGTGGAATCGATTGAAGATGCCTAAAAGACAGCCTAGGAAGAGGATTATGTTGTTGCGCAAGGGGTGGGGCCCTTTCGGACCCCTACCCCTTGGCGGAGACAGGCCTTCAATAACGAAGGCCACGGCGTTGATTCATTCTATTCTTAACGAAGAGGAATGATCACGCCTTCATTGCTTCAGTTGCTTTCTTAGCACCCATCCACGCTACAACACCGAAACCGATCTTGTTGATGATGTCTGCAATATTGTAAGCGACTGCCATTGCTTCTTGGTTTCCAGACATGATGTCGGCACCCGGACTGAATAGGTAGCCAATTGGGTATATTACCCATCCAACTACAATGAACCATCTTAGAGCGTTAGCGCTCCAAATCAACTCTGGTGCGATTTTATCGTTGTCAACACCTTTTCCAGATGACCATGGAGTTCCAGTAGCGACAATGATCATTGCCCAACCTACTCCTCCAAGGACTAGACCTAGCATACCGTTCATCAGACCAGCTTCTCCAGCATATCCGAATCCAATCATAATTAGTGCACCTGTGAAACAAACTCCAGTGAAGCCCATTCCGAGGAACTTTGCATCAGTAATTGCATCCTTTCCGACTAGGGAAGGGAACTTCAATGCCATCAATGGTACTGTAATTATCCAGTCCATGTAACGGTATTCGACTGATACTGTACCAAGGTCGGTGTAAACACCGCGCATGTAGTAATAGTGGAATGCAGCAATACCTACAATCAATGCCGAGATGGTCATTGTAGTACGGTACTCTGGCGCAACATTACTTCGCTCACTCATGAAGAACACGAATGCAGCACCCATTGCAATGTATCCTACGAAGAATAGGAAGAAGGTAAGCAATTGTAATGGCTCACCATCATATTTTTCGGCAGGATCCACAATTTCTGCACTGACCGTTCCGGCCATTGCAAGGGCGATTGTGGCGACTAATAGCAGGCTTGTTGTTCTAGAAAAGCGGTCAAATGACATGTTTCTCGAGAAATATCCGGAAGTTATCGGTTATAAATGACAGTATTTCAGCACGATTACAAATCTGAAATAATTCCGGTTTGGACATCCCACATTCTGGCATAAGCGCCTTTCAAAGATACTAATTCCTCGTGAGTTCCATCCTCTACTATCTTGCCTGCATCTAAAACTAGAATACGATTAGCATTCCTGATAGTAGAGAGCCTATGGGCAATAATTACTGCTGTTCTATTTCGTGTAACTTTACTAATTGAGCGCTGTAATGCAGCCTCTGTTTCGTTATCCACGGCCGATGTTGCTTCATCTAAAATTAGCAATGGCGCGTCTTTTAGTACAGCCCTTGCTATTGCCAACCTTTGCCTTTGCCCACCAGATAACCTGTGCCCGCCTTCTCCAACCAAGGTAGCCCAACCATCTGGTAATTCTTCTATGAAGGCAGATGCTTCAGCCAACATTCCGGCATGCTTAACCTCGTCTTCTTCAGCATCAGGCCTTCCATAGCGTATATTTTCTAAAATTGAAGTTGGAAATAACGTAATGTGTTGATCAACAAGGGCCATGGAAGAACGAAGCCTGTTCAGATCCCAATCTGGTAACTTTACCCCTGCCCATTCTATCGTGCCATCTCCAGGTTCAGCAAAACGTAACAGCAGTCTGACCAAGGTGGTTTTACCCGAACCAGTAGCACCCACTACTCCAGTTGTTTTCCCAGCCTCTATTTCCAGATCTAATCCATCAAACACCTTATCTCGGCCAGTATACGCAAAGTGTACATTCCTGAATACAATGTTAGAATCTGTAATTGAACTTACTTCCGGTTTGAAGTCCCCTTGTTCGATTTCAGTTGGCGAAGTCAGTACATCCAACACTCTAGTTGAGGAAGCCATTGCTCTTTGATACAAGTCAAATGTTTCTCCTAATCGGGTCAGGGGCCAGAGTAACCTCTGAGTCATGAATACCAACACTGAGTAAGCTCCAATTGCTAGTGTCCCTTCTAGTGTTAGCCAACCGCCAAGAAGCAAAGTAGCTGTAAATCCACACAGAATTGCCATTCTAATCATTGGCACAAACGCTACAGAAAGCCGTATTGCTTTCTTGTTAGCACCACGGTATTCCTCACTAAGGGATTCAACGCGTTTCAATTCTCTTTCTTCTGCGGTAAACGATTGAATAGTCGACATTCCAGAGAGGTCGTTTTCTAGAAGAGCATTCAACCTACCTGCAGTATTTCTAACTTCAGCATATCTAGGCTCCAGGCTTCTTTGATACAGAAAAGAGCCCCATACGATAATTGGAATGGGTAACACTGCAAACAATGCGACCTTCCAGGAAATAGCCAAGAAAACCGCTCCTACTACGATAACTGTAGTACTTACTTGAAGGAAATCATTGGCACCTTTATCCAAAAACCGTTCGAGTTGATTTATGTCATCATTCAGTATTGCTAATATGTCACCTTTCTGTCTTTCATCGAACCAACCCATACCTTGTTTTTGGACGTGGCCAAATGTTTCTAGTCGCAATTCATGTTGGACAGTTTGCGCCAGATTACGCCAAAGAATTCCATAGAAATATTCGAACAGAGATTCAAGCCCCCATATGGCGAATGTGAGAACAGAAAGTAGAATCAGTTGATGCCATGGGTTTTCAATACCATAACCTGCTAAGAAGGATTCTTCGCGAAGAACGACTACATCAACTGCTAATCCAATCAGTAAAGGAGGAGCAAGGTCCCATATTTTATTCAAGATTGAACAAAAAGTCGCTAAACGAATAGTTCCCCGATGCGGGGCCATATATTGCAGCAAGCGCTTGAAAGGCCCCCCTTCACTCATAACCCTGCCAAACGATTAGATTATGAGAATGCTCGCATTGAATTGATACTCATTTCAATTAAAAGTTCAGTTTTCAAAGGGAATCCTAATCAGGTGTCTTTCAGACCCGAATAACATGGAATGGGTGCGTAGCGGCGAAGATCTGTTTGTGAGAATCGACCCAGATGAGGAAATACACGCATCGCTGCAAAGACTTGCAGACGAAGTCGGGTTTGATGCTGCTGCAATAACAAGCGGTATTGGTAGAACTAGAGATAATCAATACGGATACATGAATGAACAGGGAGTTTACCAAAGAAGGCCGCTCGACTCACCTTCCGAATTAGTCAGTCTTTCAGGAAATATTGCTAGAACCAAACAAGGGGCGGCTTTCACTCACATCCACTGTTGTTGGTCAGATGACGACAACGATGTTCACGCAGGACACATGTTCCAGTCAACAGTACACGTAGTGGCTGAGATACATATTCGTATTCTTTCTGAGGCTATTATGACACGTTGCCCATTGGCAGATTTAGAACTTTTAGGGCTAGAATTTTCGTGATGTTCATAGCCTAAGGCGTGAGTGAACAGTTATGGCCGAAGGTGAGCGAATCCAGCAACTGGCCGAAGTGGTCAGTTATCACCGGGAATTGTACTACAACCACGCGGCTCCTGAGATTAGCGATGCTGAATTCGATGCCCTTTGGGACGAACTAAAGTTACTAGATCCTTCAAACAAAATCCTACACCAGGTTGGTCCAGAACCTCTACCTGGAACAGTGAAGGTTCAGCATATTTTCCCAATGCGTTCTTTGGATAAAGGAACCTCAGATGAAGATATAATTCATTTTGTAACGCAGTCTACCTTTGGAGGAAAGAGGTATCTTGCTCAACCCAAGTTAGACGGTTCAGCGTTATCATTAGAGTACGTAGCGGGTAATCTTCATCGAGCCGCTACTAGAGGGAGCGGGGAAAGAGGAGAAGACGTTACTCTAAACGCTAAACTGGTTGCAAACATTCCTTCCCGCCTCAATATTCCAGTTGACTGTCACGTAAGAGGCGAAGTCGTGATGCCATTGGAAACATTTGAAGAAAAATACAGGGATATTTCGCCAAACCCGAGGAACCTGTGTTCAGGAGCTTTACGCCAGAAAAATGGGGACGGTAAAGCAGATGCATCCGACTTAGTTTTCTGCGCATACGATGTCAAGTTCGTGAACGAATCCCCTGATGCGGTTTATGATAGTGAATTGTTAAATTGGTTACAGAAAGCCGGAATAGAGCCTGCGCCTTGGCAAATATTTGAGTCAGAACATCCTCAAAATGAGATGATTCAGTATACGCAGGAGTGGAGTAAAAGCCGCTCATCATATGAGTACGAGATAGATGGCGTTGTTTTCAAATTAGATGATTTAGCTCAAAGAGAGATATTGGGAATGACGGCGCATCACCCTAGGTGGGCTTTGGCTTGGAAATTCCCTTCACAGGAAGCACATTCGGTTTTGTTAGGTGTGGATTGGCAGACCGGAAGAACCGGCGCAATCACTCCAGTTGCTAGAATCGCTCCACAAATGGTTGGAGGAGTAACTGTAGAAAATGTAACATTGCACAATGTTGGAGAGGTAGAGCGCTTAGGAATTAAACTAGGTGACAAGGTTACAATTACTCGTAGAGGAGATGTCATTCCGAAAATTATTGAGAACCTTGGTAGTGCAGTTCCAAGTGACCTACAAGGAAGATTCCATGCAGACGGAACAGAATTTTCAGGCAATTTAGTTCACGCAGAAATAGCGATTCCAAATGAATGCCCCGCATGTGGAAGATCGATTACAATGGAAGGTGCATTCCTCAGATGTACAGCATTAGAATGCGATGCTAGAACTGCAAGAGCCCTAACATATTGGTGCCGAACACTTGAGATGGACG
>Ga0233426_10001275_pt1 | contig 23736 bp, 20 predicted proteins | sample SI_118_April2016_6_FD_179875 | JGI IMG/M metagenome (GOLD analysis project Ga0233426, IMG submission 179875) | Seawater microbial communities from Saanich Inlet, British Columbia, Canada - SI_118_April2016_10_MG | ecosystem: Environmental > Aquatic > Marine > Inlet | place: Canada: British...
CATCACAAAACAATTCAACTAACTTATTCATGCCTGTTCCTTATCTTTCTTATTTTTTTTGGTCGAAAGATCGGATCGTGGAACAGGCACTTAGTTCAATTTTTATCCCGAGCTGAGGTTAATTAATTTAATACTTGAGGTACGAGAATGAGCAGAGATAAATGCTATTTATTTATAAAGCGTATTTTATTATAGCGACTTTTTTATATCCTATTATTTATCTTATTCCTACGTAATAAATAGTAGATTGATAATATTGAATAAAAATTACACTTATTGTTGCAGAATATTAAAAGCTGGGTAACATGTAACGGCAATTTTGTATTTTTAAAAAATAATAATTAGGTATCATTTATGAATTCTCCGAAACTTTTAAACGTTATCATCGCGATATTTTTTGCCGTTGTAGCATATTTTATCGCTGATAATATGTTAACCACAGCCGCATCAATTGCTATCTTCGTATTTATCGCTGCATTTATTTCTCCTTTATTTGGCGCTCAAAGTAGCTCCGCTGATGAAGATGATGGTGAAGTAAGTACTCTTTATGTGGGTAATTTACCCTATAGAGCTAATGAAGGTGCAGTAAGAGAATTATTCTCAGGATATGGCAATGTTCACTCTGTTCGTTTAATGAAAGATAAGCACACAGGTAAAAGACGTGGCTTTGGATTTGTTGAAATGTCTGCATGCGATGCAGATAACGCAGTTAATCAATTAAATGATTCTGAATTTCAACAACGCACTCTAAAAGTGCGTGAAGCCAAAGAGAGACCTGAAAAAACAGATAACGATGAATAATAGTTTAATTTAGTCTTATCAGTCAAAAAGCCGCGTCAATAAGCGGCTTTTTATTAGGTTTATTAGTAATTTCAACTGCTTTTTCTATTTAATGCTTTTTACTATAAAGACTATTTTATAAAGTGTTGCGCCACATTATTCAGTTTGCTCATATTTTCATTAAACTTTTCAAGGTGTGAGAATTCTGCAGCAAATACTTTTTCGAATATTTTAGTAAATTGCTTTTCTTGTTTCATTAAAAGGTCATCGGTTCTATTTTGTAATAGTTGAAGTTGCTTAACAAAATCAATTAATGGCCTTAACTCTTTATCTTGGCTAGGCGATTCTTTTTTGTCTGAACTAGCTACTTCATTATATGTTTGGCTAACTCTTGTGGTTTTGCTTTGATATAACTCCATAGAAAATTCAGATATTTGCTCACTATCAAAACCTAAGTTAATTGCGTGATTAAACGCTTTTTCTATATCACCGTTAAAAAAGTCTTTTTGTAACGTATTTACATCCTTTATTAAAGCAGCAATAGCTTCTTGTTCATCTTCATTAAGATTCCCTTCAATTGTGAAACTAAAATTACTGGAACGATAGGTTGAAGAAGATGATTCAAAAATTTGACCTTGCTCGCCATTGTTTGAGTATTTCTCGTTTTGCATGATTTGTTGCATATCACTAAATGAAATACTCACTTTATCGCCATCAAATGTTGTGATCTGTAAATCACTTGTTCTTGAAGAAGCAGCATAAAGTTCACTACTCATCGATGAAATGGTCTTGTTTTCAGTTTTCATTGTATCAACAGATTGTGTTGATGTATTTTCTTTAGGAAAATACGATTGCTCTAGATCATCTATTCCTTGAAAAATTAACCCTCGGCTTTTTTCGATACCTTCTGATAATTCATCATTAAGCACGGCTAATTCTTCTAATTCACCTAATGCTTGTTCAAAGCCCAATGTTACACCACGTCGCGCTTGAGTAAACATTTCTCCTAATTCTTCATCAGAACTCCCCTCTTCTTTTGCTAAGCGAAGTCTTCCACCAATAAAATTCAAAACATTTTCAGCCACTTTTTCAAAGTCAAAAAGCGATTTGTTTTTTTCTTCTATCTCTTCAATATCATCAGAGGTAATAAATTCACGACTACTTGAAGAAAATTGCAAAGAGATAGAATGCTGAACAACCTTCATACCTAATTGACCATTTCCAGTAAGTGCAACACTATCCAATATTTCTTGTCGATATGTTTCTAATGGATTAGATCTAGGTTGTTCCTGGCTTCTAGATACCTGGTTTTTATGTGGTAATTTCGTCTCTGCTATATTATCTATCTTATTCATCATAATAATCTCAGAATATAGGTGTGTAATGTTATCGGCCAAAGCAGAAAAAACTTAATGAATATTGTTCTCTTGCTATATTTATACTAGACAAAATTTTACTGAACGCTAAACTCTGCGCTCTTTATTCACAGTACTGTAAATAACAAACCTAAGGTAGATTCATGTTTAGTCATATAGATCCAATCAATTACGATAATCAATTGCTTAAAAAGCAAGAAGATATGACGAATTTATTCAGCGAATTTAACTTCCCAGGATTTGATGTTTATACTTCTGACCCAATAAATTACCGCCAAAGAGCTGAATTTAGATTATGGCATGAAGGCGATGATCTTTATTACATTATGTTCGATCAAGCGACTAAAAAGAAATTTAAAGTTGAATACTTCCCTGTCGCTTGTACTTTGATAAATGAACTAATGTCAGCTTTACTTGAAAACATCCGCGATAAGCAATTGTTAAGAGAGCGACTTTTTCAAGTAGACTTTCTGGCAACATTAAGTGGTGAAGCGGTTATAAGCTTACTTTATCACAAGCAACTTAGTGAGGAGTGGCAGCAACAAGCCATTTGGCTTAAACAACAGTTAGAATGTATTTGCCCTGTTAACATTATAGGAAGAGCCAAGAAGCAAAAACTGATCATAGATAGTGATTTTGTTACGGAAACACTGAACGTTTCTGGCCAAGAACTTACTTATCAGCAAGTAGAAAATAGTTTTACACAACCCAATGGTAAAGTGAATGAAAAAATGCTGACTTGGGCACAAAACGCAACTAAAGATAAAGGGGGTGATTTAGTTGAATTATATTGTGGAAATGGCAACTTCAGTATTGCACTCGCCAAAAACTTCAATCGTGTTATAGGTACTGAAATTTCTAAAACTTCGGTAAAATCCGCGCAAGTAAATATTGCTCTTAATAATATAGAGAACATTGATATTGTAAGAATGTCGAGTGAGGAATTTAGTCAAGCGATGAATGGAGAAAGAAAATTTCGTCGCTTAGAGGGGTTCGATTTAACCAATTATAACTATGATAGTGTTTTAGTTGATCCACCAAGAGCGGGGTTAGATCCAGACAGTGTTGCATTAGTAAGCCGCTTCAACCACGTTATATATATATCTTGCAACCCTGAAACATTAAAAGAAAACTTAGTAGAACTTGTAAAAACCCACACGATTGAAAAAATGGCCTTATTTGATCAATTTCCTTATACGCATCATATTGAAACCGGTGTGATTCTCACCAGACGAGAAACTTTTTAATTTAATAATTAAAGAACTAAGACTTAGTGCTTTCAACGCGTTGACCTAACTCCATTGCGCCACGAGCAATAAACCGTAATTGTTGTATAGTTCGATAAGCAAGTTGTTCACGATCTTTTTTATCGGCATCTAATGCATCAGAACCTGCACTAAATACAATGGTTACTGCAGCATTCGCTTGCAAAGAGGCAACTTCAGCATCTAATTTATTCGCTTGTTGTAAATAATCACAAAGCTCTAAAGTGAAATAACTTATTTCTCTGTTTACTGCAGCACGAAATGCTGGCGAGGTTCCTGAACGTTCACGTAAAAGTAAACGGAAAATGTTACCATTACTCTCAATAAACTCCATGAAAATACGTACAGAAATTTGTATAACAGAGCCTCCTTTTTCAATACGTTGACGTGCTTGGCGCATTAATTGTCGTAATGTTAAACCGGCTTCATCAACCAAAGTAAGGCCTAATTCGTCCATATCAGAGAAGTGACGATAAAAAGAAGTAGGTGCTAATCCAGCTTCTTTAGCGACCTCACGTAAGCTCAAGCTAGAAAAACTACGATCAGCACTCAATTGCCCCAATGCGGCATCAATTAATTGTCGACGTGTTTTTTCTTTTTGCTGTGCTCGAATACCGCTCATATCCCTTACCTTAATGATTTTTCATCAAATATTATGATACTGAAATTAAAGCGTATTACTAGCAATTAATACCTATCATTCATGAATATACTCATCATTATTGTGTTAACACATAAATTATTACTTGACTCATCTGGTATGACAACTAAAATAGCGTACACGTGTACACTGAAATTTTATTACGTATAAATTACTCGGAAATTTAATGAAAAAGCCTAAACTTATTTGGTTGAATGTCGCTGTTTTCGTCATCACCTTTTTATTCGCGGCGATTGCCGTACCCTACAGAGCCATTACTCACGGATTTGATAGTGCAGAAATCGTTATGGCTGTGCTTTGTTTTATCTATTGTGGCATGTCAATTACCGCCGGCTACCATCGATTATGGTCACATAAAACCTACCAAGCACATTGGTCTCTTCGTGTGATTTATGCGCTAGGCGGTTCTTTCGCCTTACAAAATAGTATATTACATTGGTCTTCTGATCATCGTGTTCACCATAAACATGTTGATAATAATGATGTTGACCCTTATTCAGCCAAAATGGGGTTTTGGTATTCTCACATTGGTTGGATGTTAAGAGAATATCAAGCGCACCGTTATACAAATTATGAAAATGTTCGTGATTTGCAAAAAGACCCGATTGTTATGTGGCAGCATAAACATTATTTATTGTTAACTCTTTCGCTCAACTTTGGTATTCCGTTAGTTTTTGGTTTATGGCACGGCGATGTGATCAGTAGCTTATTATTAGTCGGTTTTTTGCGATTAGTGTTAAGTCATCATACCACTTTTTTTATCAATTCACTGGCTCATATTTGGGGCAAACAAACCTATACTGAAAAAAATACCGCTCGTGATAACGGTTTTTTAGCTTTTCTTACTTTTGGCGAGGGTTACCACAACTTTCATCACATTTTCGAAAATGATTATCGCAACGGTATTCGCTGGTGGCAATTTGACCCGACAAAATGGTTAATTAAAAGCTGTGAATATGTTGGTCTAACCTATAAGTTACGTAAGAGTCCTGAAGATAAGATTGAGAAAGCCCGTTTATCAATGGTATTTAAGCGTAATCAACAAAGGCTCATCGATCACCCTGATGCTGAGCAATTGCTTGAGCGCTTACAACATGAATATGATGCTTTAATTATCAAGTTAAATGCCTATTATGATATTAAAAAAACGTTGATTGCCAATAAGCGTGACAAACTTATTGCTGATGTTGAACAATCAGAACTTGTGGCTCAATATAAAGAATTAAAACAGCGATTAATTGACCAACAACAAAGTTGGCAGTTTTTTATTGAAAAACTCGCTTAAAAAACAATTTATTAGTTACCTAATCCCCAATTCCTGCTAAAATTTTTATATCCGTAGGAACTGGGGTTACAGTCTTGACTAAGCAAACATCTTCAACAACCAAAAAAAGTAAGAAACAATCATTCGATTTTGATGCAATCATAATAGGTACTGGCCCTGGCGGCGAAGGTACTTCAATGGAGCTTTCAAAGAGAAATAAAAAAGTTGCTATTGTTGAACGGTATAAAGATGTTGGCGGTGGTTGTACGCATTGGGGCACCATTCCTTCTAAAGCCTTACGACAAAGTGTAAGCCGTTTAATTGAATACAACTCAAACCCACTGTTTCGCCAGCATGAAAAAGCCAAGCATTTAACTTTTCCTGATATTTTAAAACATGCTTCTGCTGTGATCAGAAAACAAGTACAACTACGCAGTGGTTTTTACGATAGAAATAGAGTAGAACATATTGTGGGTGAAGCCTCATTTGTTGACAAAAACACGCTTCAAATTTTAAAAAATGATGGCTCTGTTGAGCGAATCACCGCCGCTCAAATAGTGATTGCCACGGGTTCTCATCCATATCGTCCTGATGACATTAACTTTCAACACTCTCGAGTCTATGACTCAGACACTATTTTATCCTTAACGCACGATCCTCGTTCAATCATCATATATGGTGCTGGTGTTATTGGTAGTGAATATGCGTCAATTTTCAGAGGTCTTGGGGTAAAAGTAGATTTGATAAATACTCGTGACCGTTTACTTTCTTTTCTTGATGATGAAATGTCTGATTCTTTAAGCTATCACTTATGGAACAATGGCGTAGTTATTCGTCATGGTGAACAAATTGAACGTGTTGAAACAACAGGTGAGTCTGTTGTTGTGCATTTAGAGTCAGGCAAAAAAATGCGTGCCGACTGTATGTTGTTTGCCAATGGGCGTACTGGCAACACTGCAGATTTAAAAGTAGAAAATGCGGGTTTAAAGGCCGATGGTAGAGGGCAACTTAAAGTTAATGACCAATATCAAACTGAAGTTGAAAATATATATGCGGTGGGTGATGTCATTGGTTACCCAAGTTTAGCGAGTGCTGCTTATGATCAAGGTAGGTTAGCCGCTGATGCTATGATTGACCAACTGAGTACGGCGAAATTAATTGCGGACATTCCTACAGGTATTTACACCATTCCAGAAATTAGTTCAGTTGGGAAAACAGAACAAGAATTAACAGAAGCTAAAATACCTTACGAAGTCGGTAGAGCTCAATTTAAACATCTTGCTCGAGCACAAATAGCGAATAGCCTTGTAGGCTCTTTAAAAATTCTATTTCATCGTGAAACAAAAGAAATTTTAGGCATTCATTGTTTTGGCGAAAATGCAGCAGAAATCATTCACATTGGTCAAGCAATTATGCAGCAAAAGGATGGTGGCAATACAATTGAATATTTTGTGAATACCACCTTCAATTATCCGACTATGGCAGAAGCTTTTCGAGTTGCCGCATTGAATGGTTTAAACCGTTTATTTTAACAAAAACAGTACTGATTTAGACAATTAACGATAAGGAAAGCTCATGAAATGTATTACTCTTTTACTGATAGGTTTTATGAGTTTTCTATTGCAAAGTTATACAGCACTGGCAAATGAAAAGAATAAAGAACATCAATTTACGGTATATCTCGTTAGGCATGCGGAAAAAGTATTAGAGCAAAAAAATCCCCCATTAACATCCTGTGGAATTAAACGGGCTGAACAACTTTCACTGATGCTTGAACAAGCTGATATCAAAACAATTTACAGTACAGAGTTTACTCGTACAAAACAAACTGCTGCGCCTTTAGCCAGTAAGCTGAAAAAAACAGTACAACCATACTCACCAAGAGACTTAAAAACGTTTGCCGCGCAAATTATACAAGAACAGAGAAATGTGCTTATTGTGGGTCATAGTAATACCACACCACAGCTAACGGCTTTAATTGCAAATACTTCCGTAGAAGACATTACAGAAAAAGAATATCAAATGTTATATCAAGTACATTTTATCGGTAATACAACACAATTAACGATATTAAAACAGCCTTTAAGCTGCCAATAAATTTAGATATAAGATCGCCAAACCTACGAAGTTTATCGCTTAGTTTTATCGTAACTATATTGTTCAGGATAAAACGCCTTTTATTTATCCTGTTCAGGTACTTTAACCCGACCTGCTTTTATTAACTGAATATTACTGATTTTGTAAGGCTTACCCCATTGTTGAATAGTCATCATGTTACTTTCTATTTTTCCCTGAATATTTACAATCGCTCCATCTTGTTCAAAAGCTTTATCTAAATTCATTGGCAAGTATTTATCACCATTGTGCGTGATCAACCCATAAAAGCCGCCTTCAAAGTTCAGATATTTTACTCTAGCTTGTTGCCAATAAATTGCTTCAGGCTTTACTGCTTTAATAATATCCTTCTTTTGCTCAACTTTAGCAGTCTCTAGAACCACTTCCGAGCCTTGATTTTTATCCGCAGCTTCTGTCGATTTCTTCTGAGATATTTGCTCACACCCCGTTATTAAAACGAGTAATAATACAGCGCTAACTATTACTTTCATTTTCATTATTTCCTTTTAACGTTAACTATATAAACGCCCTATAACCTTAAATGTTTATAAACTAGTCTACACAACATTTACCTTTCGGGTATAAAAAAAAGGAGCTTATAGCTCCTTTCTTAATAAATTTTATACCTTTATTTATGGTATTGCTTACTTTGATCGTGGACTGCTTTAATAAAGTGCCCTGCATGTTCAGGGTTAACATCAGGATGAATACCATGACCTAAGTTAAAGACATGTCCGGTACCGCCGTCACCAAATCCTTTAAGAATAGTCCCTACTTCTTCTTCAATGCGCTCTTTTGGCGCGTATAACATTGAAGGGTCCATATTGCCTTGTAAAGCAACTTTATCACCAACACGTGCTTTAGCGTTTTCAATATCAATGGTCCAATCTAAACCAACACCGTCACAACCTGTTGCCGCAATACTTTCTAACCACATACCACCATTTTTAGTAAAAAGGGTTACAGGCACTTTGCGGCCATCATTTTCACGCGTTAAACCGTCAACAATTTTCGCCATATACTGCAATGAAAAATCTTTATAATCACGTGGTGATAACACGCCGCCCCATGTATCAAATACCATCACAGATTGTGCACCCGCAGCAATTTGAGCATTAAGGTATGAAATAACAGAATCAGCTAATTTATCTAATAATAAATGTAGTGTTTGAGGCTCCGCATACATCATTTTTTTAATTTTAGTGAATGCTTTAGAGCTACCACCTTCAATCATGTATGTTGCTAGCGTCCATGGACTTCCTGAGAAACCAATTAGTGGTACTTGTCCCTTTAATTCTTTACGAATAGAACGGACAGCATTCATCACATACTGTAATTCACCTTCAGGATCAGGATGACCGATTTTATCTACATCGGCTTTACACGTTATCGGGCGTTCAAATTTTGGCCCTTCGCCCGTCTCAAAATACAAACCTAAACCCATGGCATCAGGAATTGTTAAAATATCGCTGAATAAAATGGCAGCATCTAATGGAAAACGACGTAATGGTTGAATAGTCACTTCTGTCGCAAGTTCAGTATTTCGACACAAAGCCATAAAGTCACCAGCATCTTTACGTACTTCTTTATATTCAGGTAAGTAACGTCCTGCTTGTCTCATCATCCACACAGGAGTGTAATCTACAGGTTGACGCAATAATGCGCGTAAATAAGTGTCGTTTTTTAATTCAGTCATGAACGGTTTCCATAAAATCAAGTGCGCGCATTCTACCATTGAGAATTTTTTTGATCTATGTTCTAAATCAAAACTTCTAAAATATCGTTCAATCAAACGTAAAGTGATTACAGAACTTCTTTACCAATCATGAACTTAGTTTTAACATTTCTATAACGTTTGTTTTTTGAACAGAAATACGAATAAACTCGTGGTGTAAATGCTCTAATAAAGTTGTTGCAAGGGTAAAATCCGTTTGCTATAAATTGTCCCGCGCTAACGGAAAACAATAATAATAAAAAGATAAAACTAAAAAGAAGCTAGTAAAACTAGACCATACAGCGAGCATTTCAAGCCTTACTTTTGTAAGGCTTTTTTATTTCTAATTTAAGAAAAGTGTACCGAAAGTTATAAGAACATTTTCTCTATCTAAATTTTTAATCATTAAAACAAAATTTAATTTGAACTTAATCAGAAAACACAGCTCTTACTGAGCAGAAGTATTAACTCCCTTAGTGTTTCATGTTTTTATAATGCATTTACTTGAATTCAAGTAAATGCTTTTTTTTGCTCAAAATTCAGTATTAAAAACATATTTCCTATCAAAATTTTTATATAACTACTTTTGTTATTAACTTTTTACAATCCGGTTAATTTGTTACCCATAAAAAAACCCGTATTTCAATCCACAGACAGTAAATGAGAAATACGGGTTATTTATTTTCGTTTATATGTTTGAGAATATATTAATGATTACTTCTCAAAATAAAACGGCTTTCGTTTATTATCATAGTTGCCTTCTTCGTTCATCGTTTCACTATTATATAAACGTCCGTTTACCATGGTATAAACCACACGGTCCGATAAGCGAATATCTTGTGTGATGTCACCATCTACAACAACAATATCGGCTAATTTCCCCACTTTAAGTGAACCAATTTGACTGTCTAAACCTAACGTTTTTGCCGGATTAATTGTTCCTGTACTTAATGCTTGAAGAGGTGTCATGCCACCTTGCGCCATCATCCACATTTCCCAATGCATCGCTAAACCTTCACGCTGTCCATGCCCACCAGAATTAATCGTTACGTCTAAGCCTTGTAACTCGGCAGCAACCGTTGCGACATTGATATGGTTATAGTGATGATGAGGTGCCTTTGGTCGTCGCATCGAACGAGGATCTAATATTTCACTCGGCACATACTTGCTTAAAAGAGGGTGTTTCCATACGTCAGTAGTATCATACCAATAGTTTTCACCCGCAATACCACCAAAAGCAACACCCATTGTTGGTGTGTAAGCCATTTCTGATTGTGACCATAATTGCTTCACATCATCATAAATTGCAGCCGTAGGAATAGAATGCTCTAACGTTGTATGGCCATCAATAAGCATGGTTAAGTCATGTTGCAATAATGAACCACCTTCTGGCACTACCATCATTTTTGCTTCACGTGCTGCCTGAATAAACTGCTGACGTTGATTTCGACGAGGCTGGTTATAACTTTTTACCGAGAAAGCCCCTACTTTTTTAAGGCGTTCGACATGAAATTTAGCATCATCAAGTTTATCAACATGCGCTGTGTAACCTGCTACAGTCGCCCCATATAAAATAGTCCCTGTAGAAAATAAGCGCGGAGCAACTATTTGACCGGTCTTTTGCATTTCGCTTGCAGCAAAAAACTCTGTAGTGTCATTTGAAGGGTCATGAATCGTTGTAACACCTAATGCTAAGCCCGCATAGTTTTCCCAGTTTTGCTGAGGAATAATTTCATTACTTCCTTGAGGACCATGTGCATGCGCATCAATAATACCTGGCATAATTGATTTACCGGTAACATCTACCACCTTGGCATTGCTTGGAATATCTACACTACCCTTTTCACCAATCGCAGCAATTTTGTTTCCATTAATAATCACGACACCGTTATTAATAACTTTTTCACCTTCCATCGTAATAACTTTACCGCCAACAAAAGCAACAATACCTGATGGCTTATCCGCTTTGGCCTCAAAACCTAAATTGGTGATAGTTGGCTCAGCAGCCTTTTTATCAGGATTATCGGTTTTACTGTCAACTTTAAAGTCAAATAAACCATCAACAGAAGCTTGATATAAATCTGCGCCTAAACTCCAATACAATTGATCAGACTTACCGTTCCAATTAATACCTTCTCCTGCCCTGACAGAAAGTTGTTCAACGGGTAAATTTTTCGCACTTGGCCCAGTATCAATTACATCTCCACGTTCAATAAAAGGTGTAACAAATACTTTAAAGCGCTCAGCAAATGCTAAGTGTTTGCCATCCGGTGATACTTGGTATTCAGTAGCGAATTTACCTTGATAAAGTGATTGTTCTTTTTTGTCTGATAAATTAATTTTAACTAGTTGCGTTTTCTTGCCTCGCTTGATCAAATATATGCGATCATTATCAGCGCCAAAATGCGGTTTTATACCTGATTCTGAAATTAAACTCGCTTCTCCACCTTTTGTTGATAAGGTATAAACGCCAGAATTCAAACCCCATTTAGGGTCAAGAATTGACCCACCCGATACTTTTCTATACACCACTTTTTTACCATCAGGTGAAAAGCTTGGCTCAATATATTTACCTGGCTCAGCATTAATGACTTTAGCTTTACCACCACGACTTGAGATCACTCGTAATGTGCCGAGTTTATTATCATCCCAAGTAGCAAAAACAACTTTTTTACCATCGCGTGAAAAGCTTGGATTCAATTCAAAATGGTCTTTCTGTCTTGTTAAACGTTTTGCTTTGCCTTTCGTTTTTCCATTAGCAATGCTTTGAATATAAATATGACCTAATGACTCAAAAAGTACTTTTTTACCGTCAGGTGAAATTTCAACGTCTCTCAACATTTTTATGTCAACATTGTCTTGATCAATATTTTGCTGAAAGCGCAAGTTTGTTTGAATTTTTTTAGTTGTTTTAACATGAAAAGGGATCACTGAACTTTTACCCGTTTCAATATTGAGCTTATTAATATTACCAGCGGCCCAAAAAACCATACCTTCACTATTTGGTAGCCATGCCATATTAGGATAAACACCATGTATTGCCCATGTTTCCTGCATGTCACGGTCTAAACCGGTATAAATCTTTCTTTCTTCACCACTTTTTAAATCATATAAATAAAGGTTAGACTGAAAATCATCACGACTAACATAAGCAAGGTATTTTCCGTCTGGTGATGGTACAGGGCGAATTGCTCCCCCCTTACCTGAAATAATGACATCAATTTCACCAGTGGCTAATTCAAGGCGTTTTATTTTATAAATGCCTTTTTCAGAATCTTTACTGTAATGAAAGGTTTTTCCTGGTGTAGCATCTTGAGAAAAATAGACATATTTTCCGTCATGCGAAAAAGCAGGTTCGCCTAAGTCTTTTTGCTCATTGGGACGTTTAGTTAACATAACACCGCTACCACCGGTTTTATGGTAAAGCCACACTTCACCCGCACCTAAAGAACGCGAACCAGTAAAATGTTTACGACCCACAAGGTAGTCACCATCTGGTGACCATGCTGGGCTATTCAATAAACGAAAAGTTTCAGCACTTACCGCTTTGCCATCGCTACCATCCGCTTTCATAATCCATAAATTATCGCCACCGTCTTCATCGGAGGTAAAAGCAATATGTTTTCCGTCAGGGCTAAAACGAGGTTGCATTTGCCACGCAATATCGGTCATTAATGCTGTTGCTTCACCTCCCTTAATAGGCATCTTATAAATATCGCCCAATAAGTCAAAAATGACATTTTTACCGTCAGGGCTAACATCAACATTCATCCATGTACCTTGTGTCACATCAATATTGGCGGTTTTAAAAACACCTTGAGGCTCATTCACAGACCACTTTTTAGGCTTAGTGTCTTCTTCGAAGAAAGCAGAGCTAGAGGCTGAAAATGCTAAAGCAATTGAAAGGGCTAACGTTTTAATTCGTCTTATTTTTTTATTGTTAAAAGTGTGAGGCATGCTTGTTGTACCTATTGGTTTATAATATGAAGTTAGAAAATTTTATGTGAAACTGTGTTTAAAATTATGTTTATTGTAGCCAATTATTTTTATCATTGGTTCAAACGAATAATTGTATACAATTATTATAAAGATAATAAAACACACTTTAAGCAGAGAATAAAGTGTGTTTCGATAAATAACTATTTTGAAGAGGTGAACGGTTTTTAACTAAATATGCATGTCAACGGTTAATGGAATAATTCCGATTCTAGTTAAAGTGATTTTAAGCGCATGCAAGTCGCTTATTTTTGATAGCCCCAACGCGGCATAATCTTTTGTTCAATATTAAGATGATCTAACAAACGTCCAACCATAAAATCAACTAAGTCATTAATTGATTCAGGATTATGATAAAAGCCAGGAGCTGCAGGCATAATGGTCACCCCCATTTGCGATAAACTCAACATGTTTTGTAAATGAATAGTAGAAAAAGGCGTTTCACGAGGCACTAAAATTAATTGCCCTCGCTCTTTAATAACAACATCAGCGGCGCGCTCAATTAAATTATCACTCATCCCTTGGCTAATTGCCGCAAGTGTTCCTGTAGAGCATGGACATACCACCATTTTTTTAGGCGCAGCTGAGCCCGATGCTACGGGAGAAAACCATTGCTCTTTACCAAAAAAAGTAATTTGCCCTGCTTTAGCGTTAAATTTTTCTGTTAGTATTTTACCTGCGGCATCAGGTGAACTGGGTAACTTCAAACCCACTTCGGTATCAAACACTACTCGAGCAGCACTTGAGCAAAGAATATAAAGTTGATGTTCGGCAGCCACTAAACATTCTATTAATCGCAACGCATATAAAGAGCCTGACGCACCAGTGATCGCAATCGTTATTTTTTCTTTAAAATCACTCATTTTTAATTCCTACTTTTTATTGCTAGATTCTCTAGGCCAGCTAATAATTTGTCGTGAATACCGCCAAATCCGCCATTGCTCATTACGACAAGGGTATCACCTTCTTGTGATGATTCGATAATCTGCTGAACAAACCCATCAAAATTGTCATTCACAAAACAAGGCTGTTGGCAGTCGGCAATTAAGTTCTCCACTGACCATTGCACTTTATCCCCTTGAAAAATATAAACGACATCAGCTTCAGATAAGGAAAGTGCTAAAGTGTCTTTATGTACACCTGATTTCATTGTATTAGAACGTGGTTCTAATACGGCAATGATTCGATTATTTATTGTTTTAGCACCAACATTAGCTCTTAAGCCTTCTAAGGTTTTTCTAATGGCCGTTGGATGATGAGCAAAATCATCGAACACTCGAATACCATTCACTTCTCCTCGAAGCTCTAAACGACGTTTGGTATTTACAAACTCAGCTAGCGCATCAATGGCTACATGCGCAGGAACACCCGCATGACGTGCAGCTGCGATAGCCATTAAGCCATTATCAACATTAAAGTCGCCTATTAACGACCACTTTACAGTGCCTTGTTCTTCACCTTTAAAACGAACAATAAACTCACTGCCATCAGCAATTAATTTTTCTGCATGCCAGCCTTGTGCTAAGTTTTCATGATCAGTGCTAATTTCAATAGGTGTCCAACAACCTTGGGATAGCGTATCAGTAACCGCTTGCTCACTATGTGGATGAATAACCAAACCATTGCTCGGCACCATGCGAATTAAATGATGGAATTGTCGTTGTATATCACTTAGGTTATTAAATATGTCAGCATGATCAAATTCCATATTATTGATCACTAATGTGCGCGGACGATAATGAACAAACTTAGAACGTTTATCAAAAAACGCGGTATCGTATTCATCAGCTTCAATCACAAAAAAAGGTGCATCTCCTAAACGCGCAGAACAATCAAAATTTTGGGGAACGCCACCGATTAAAAAACCCGGCTTCATGTGTGAATATTCCAATATCCAGGTTAGCATAGAACTAGTGGTCGTTTTACCATGCGTACCTGAAACCGCTAAAACCCAACGATCCTTCAAGACATTTTCAAGTAACCATTGAGGCCCTGAAATATAAGGGATATTACGATCAAGCACATGCTCAACCATAGCATTTCCGCGAGCCATGGCATTACCAACAATCACTAAATCTGGTTCATCATCTAAATGTTCAACCCAATAACCTTGTTTTAATTCAATACCTAACTGTTCAAGTTGCGTACTCATTGGCGGATAAACATTGGCATCACAACCCGACACACGATGTCCTAATTGTTTTGCAATGGCGGCAATACCACCCATAAATGTGCCACAAATACCTAAAATATGAAGATGCATAACTTTCCTAAAACGCCTTTTAACACTCAATTCATTGGTACAAAGTTCAAAGATGTACCTCTATCTGGCTAATATACCCAAATCACATTGAAAAAACACAATTGTTGCAATAAGTTAATCCTCATAAAAAGTGCTAAAATAAATTTTCGATTGCAATCTTTGTATATTTTGCGAAGATTCATTCATGATGTTCAGTTCATTTTAAGCTTTGCTGTAAGGAAACTCGTGACTTCTCCCTTTATACAATCACTGCATATTTATCCGGTAAAATCCACAGCAGGAATCGCTTTGTCACATAGCTGGGTTGATGATTTTGGCCTCAGTTTTGATCGTCGTTTTGTAATCACTGATTTAGAAGGTCAATTTATTACCGCGCGAACTCAACCAAAGTTGTGTTTAATTCAATGCTATTTATCACCTGATGGATTGATTTTAACCGCACCTAACATGCCTCGATTGGAGATAATTTTTAGCAATTTTAGCGAGCAATATCACCCAGTCGTTGTTTGGAATGATCAAATCAATGCTTTATATTGTCATCAAAGTTACGACAAATGGTTTAGCCAATACTTAAACCTCCCCTGCCAATTACACTTTTTTGCTGATAAATCATTACGCCAAGTTAAAAACAGTGACAATCAAGTAGGGTTTGCTGATGGCTATCCATTGTTATTGATTTCCCAAGCCTCGCTAGACGATTTAAATAGTCGAATCGCTCAACGTTACGGTGATGATTCCCACATTAGCATGACTCAGTTCCGTCCAAATATTGTTGTTAGTGATACTCAAGCTTTTGCTGAAGATAGTTGGCATCGTATTAAAATTGGTGAAGTAGAGTTTGACGTAACCAAGCCATGCAGTCGTTGTGTGTTTACGACAATTGATCCAAGTAATGCACAAAAACATCCAGAACAAGAGCCTTTATCAACACTTAAAACCTATCGCCAAGTAAGCAAAGGCGATGTCATGTTTGGCCAAAACTTAATCCCCTTAAATAAAGGACAAGTCAAGCAAGGTGATAAAGTGACAATAATTACTAAGCAATCACCGCCAATTTTTGTTTCGCATAAAACACCTAATTCTTCATCAGAAAAAGATACAGAGAGCACTGCCGTTATGAGTGAAAATATAGTACCTAAAAAAGTAAATATTCTTTTTGACTCTTGGAATAAAAATCACAAAGGTAATACACAAGAGCCAATTTTAGATCAAGGCGAAGCTGCGGGATTAATCCTTCCATTTTCATGTCGTGGTGGAATGTGTGGGCGTTGCAAAATAAAATTAGATAAAGGCCAAGTGAGGCAGCTTGCTGACGATGGACTAACAGACGATGAAAAAGAAGAGGGTTATGTTTTGGCGTGTAGCAGTATTCCTCAATCTGATTTAACGCTCAGTTCCAGTTAAACAATCTAGTTTTGAATAACAAAGAAAATACAAATAGAGTAAAATAATTAGCATGATAATGTTGAATTGTGATTTAGGTGAATTAACAGGTGACGCAAATAATGATGCGTTGATCATGCCGATGATTGATCAAGCTAATATTGCTTGCGGTGCTCATGCTGGCGATACACAAAGTATGATCAATACAGTTAAATTAGCGATTCAGCATAAGGTAATAGTTGGTGCTCATCCGAGTTACCCTGATCGTGAAAACTTTGGTCGAAAATCAATGGTCATTGAAAAAGAAGCGTTAAAAACTAGCCTGTTAACACAGATAAACGCGTTAAATCAGATATGTGTTAAGCAAAAGACTCAGTTAAGCTACGTAAAGCCTCACGGTGCTTTATACAATGACATGATGAAAGATTTAGGCATTTTTGAAACCATTTGCCAAACCATTTCATTGCTAGAAATAAACCTATCGTTAATGATACAAGCTTTGCCTAATACCCAGCAATATCTGGATATAGCCAATAAATATGATATTAGACTTTTATTTGAAGCATTTGCCGATAGAGCTTACCAAGCGAACGGCCTACTTGTATCAAGAACACAGTCAGGCGCTGTAATACATCAAAAAGATACCGTTATAGAGCAAATAACTCAGCTCATTAAACATCAACAATTAACCAGTATTGATGGTAATAACCTTACACTACATGTCGATAGCTTGTGTGTTCATGGCGATAATAATGAAGCATTAACGCTTATAGGTTCATTGAGAAAACTCATTAAGAAAATAGGTTAATGAGCAGTATTGATATTTACCCTACAAGTGAAAATAGTGTCTTAATCACTTGGCCTGAAAAAATTTGCCCTGTGCAACATCAACAGATCCTCAAAACCTTAGAAAAAATTAATACAGACCTTAATCACTTAATATTTGAGGGGGTCGCTAGTTACAATTCAATCATGATTTATTATTATTTTAATAAGGTCACTTTCCATCAACTAAAACACTATATCAACGACTGTATTGTTCAAGTTAATACTGATGATTTGTTGAGTCATCGTGACTCATTAGTCACTGAAATTCCGGTTTATTATGGCGATGAAGCCGGTTGGGATTTATTAGCTGTTGCAAGGCAATGTCACCTATCACCTGACGAAGTTATCAAGCTGCACAGTCAACAAACTTACCGTTCATATGCGTTAGGATTTACTCCAGGTTTTTGCTATTTAGGCACATTAAGCAAAGAATTAATCCTACCCAGAAAGCCAACGCCAAGATTAAAAGTGCCAAAAGGTGCGGTTGCAATTGCTGAACAACAAACGGCTGTTTATCCCAATATAAGCCCTGGCGGCTGGCACATTATTGGTCAAACACCTTTGGCTTTATATCAAAAAGATAATGATAATTTCATTCCTTTAATTCAAGTTGGCCAGCAAATAAAATTCACCGAGATTGATAAAAAAACTTATATTGAATTAGCCGGTAAAGCTCCTTTGATTGAAGGAAATATTTAATGCCTTCATTAACAATCAGTCAATTAAAAGGCAAAGCATCTTTTCAAGATTTAGGGAGAAATACCGCACAACATCTTGGCTTTAGTGGCAGTGGCGCAGCTGATGAATATAGTTATTTATTAGCTAATCAACTAATCGGCAATAAATTAATAGAAAATCAGTTTTCGGCGGCTGCACTAGAAATCACTTTTGGGCAATTATCCTTAATCGCCAATGAAGCCTGCCAATTAGTGATAACTGGAGCTGATTGTCAGCCTTATATTGAATTTAAAAACGGCAAAGAGTTAGTGGTTAAAAATAATAAAGTTTTTACATTGTCTCAGGGGGATACACTCAACTTAGCCATGCCCAGAAAGCAGTTACATAGCTACATTGCAATTTCTGGTGGTTTTTCAGCAACTCATTGGCTCAATAGCGCTTCTCAAACAAAGAATGAATATACGTTAGAATTTGGCGAAGCAGAATTGACAAAAGGCACGAAATTACACTTTTCTGCTGATAGTTCTAGTTATATGCCTGTTGATGAACATATAACAAAAAATAAAACATCGCATAATTTTCATCAATCAGAGCAATTAGTGCTTCGTTTTTTACCGAGTCCACTTTGGCTGACATTAACACCTCACACCCAGCAACTTTTCCTAAATCAGCGTTATCAAATATCACCGAAGAGCAATCGTATGGGGTATCGATTATTAGGTAAACCGCTTATAGTCAAAAATGTATCGCAGACTCTTTCCAAACCCATCAATTATGGCACGATTCAACTACCAAATGATGGACAACCGATAGTGTTAATGAAAGAAAGGCAAACGATTGGCGGCTACCCTACTTTAGGCACCGTAATACAAACTGATTTATTTCGATTAAGCCAAAAGCGTCCTTGTGAAAAAATACGTTTTATCTCCGCCTCTCTTGAACATGCTCAAGCTCAACTCTTTGCTTTTAGAGAGAGATTTAGGGATTAACACCTTCTAAAAACTAACTTTAAAAATATTAGATATGCTGCAAGTCATCTTAATGGTTATGCTGATACGAACTGGCTTAGCTAAAACGCTGTACTGATTAATACAGAGTAGAAAATAAAGTATATAAAACTATTAAAATCTTTAAAAAAGTATGAAAAAATAAAAGTAATTCGCTGTTTTATATTTATGCTAGTAAAATTAATAAATAATTAGATGAATGGAGTCACAATGGAACATTACAATAATATTATTAGTGGTTGGCTAGGCGCTAGTCATGTTTTTTTAGCAACCCTAGCATTATTTACCGGTGCAATTGTTCTATTGAATAAAAAAGGAACTTCATTACACAAAAAATATGGCTACACTTATGTCATTTCAATGTTATTAATGAATATCACAGCCATCCCTCTTTCCACATTATTTGGTGGATTAGGGCCTTTTCACTTCTTTGTTCTAATAAGTTTGCCAACTGTATTAGTTGCTATTTATTTTCCGATGTTCGCACGTCATAAAAAAAATTGGTTAAGTAACCATTTTGAATTTATGGCTTGGAGCTATGTTGGTTTAGTAGCGGCTTTCTTTGCAGAAGTTGTTGTACGAATACCAATTATTTTAGCGATTGAATCTAACAATGGTATCATCGCTAGTGTATTTGCTTTGTCAGGAGTTACTATGTGGGGCGGCTCTTTTTTAATAAAAAAGCATCGCTCTAAAATAAAATAGCAAAGCAAAATTTTTAGATGTTTTACTATTAAGGTGAATAACTTGATTAATGAATGGGACAAATATGCTGACAATTGGGATACAGATCCAGCGGTAGAAGAATATGCCAGAAAAGCCTTTTTAGCACTTCCAGATGATGTTGAATTAGATGGGCTTACTGTGCTTGATTTTGGTTGTGGAACAGGCGCTTTAACACAATTAATTAGTCCAAAAGTTAAAAACATCATTGCGATTGACCCTTCTTCAAAAATGATTGAATACCTCAATATAAAGTCGTTAAAAAATGTCCTGACTATACCTGATTTTCTATCAAAAGAACTGATCTGTCAGTATTCGTTATTAGAGAATAAATTTGACCTGATCATCGCTTCTTCTGTTTGTAGTTTCTTACCTGACTACGAAGCTACATTGAATTTATTAAAATCATTGTTAAAAAGCGAAGGGGTTTTTATCCAATGGGACTGGCTTTCACGTGACGATGCATCTGAAATGGGTTTAACACACAAAAGGGTAAAGCAAGCACTTGAAATGAATAAATTTACACGTATTAATATATCAACTCCGTTTATCATGGAAAGTTCAAAAGGGAGTATGCCTGTTTTGATGGCAATAGGTAAAAATACTTAAACACTACTTTAACAAAGAACCAATCCCCCCCTTAATCAACCTAACGCAACATGTCACTTAACGGTGTTTATTCCCATTTAAAAGATTAAAGATAAAAATAATACGTGAATTGTCGATTATCACCGATTAGAATAGCGTCGTTTTATTCTGCATTCGGCGATAGGTTATTTTGTGTTATTGATGATCGACAACTACGACTCGTTCACTTTTAATTTAGTACATTACTTTAGAGCACTTGGACAACGTGTTGAAGTACATCGTAATGACCAAATTTCGTTGGAAAAAATAGCTCATTTGGCACCTAAATTAATTGTTATTTCTCCAGGCCCCGGTGATCCAGATCATGCAGGAATTTCATTACAAATTATCAAAAAATTTTCAGGCGTTATCCCTATTTTAGGCGTTTGCTTGGGTCATCAATGCATTGCTCAACATTTTGGGGCCAAAATAAAAAAAGCTCAGAAAGTTATGCATGGTAAGATCAGCCAAATCGTTCATAATGATCAAGGAGTTTTTGAGAAACTTAGTAATCCTTTAACAGTAACGCGATATCATTCATTAATTGTCGATTCACAAAATTTTCCTGAAGAGTTAACGATTACAGCTTGGACAGAAACAAAGGATAAACAACTTGATGAAATTATGGCGTTAGAGCACAAATACTTAGCGATTGCGAGTGTGCAGTTTCATCCAGAATCAGTATTAACAGAACAAGGTAGCAAGTTACTGGAAAATTTTATTCATCGATATTCTGATGTAATATCAAGATAATTAATGAACAAAGTAATGTTGCCGATAGTTTCTATGTACATAAATTTTATTAACCATCCCTAAGAGCCAATGCAAATATTTGACGATAACGACAACGTTTCACCTATTTATCACCGAGCCATTTGCCTAAATTTAGGCAAGGAATTTGCCGAACATAAAGGTAATCCAACTTCTCTCATAGCAAAACAGAATAGTGAACAAGAGAATCGTCGTCGAGAATTATTAGATGTTGAAGAACAAGCGAATGAAGCTCGTATTATTAAAGAGCATGGAAAGTCGCACTTTAAAACACAAATGATGTCAAAATTTTACGCACAAGTTACGGCGCAAGTGAATAATGAATTTGATAATAAAGAAAACCTCTATGCGAATATTCTGCATATTGAAGATGCTGCACCTAATATTATGGAAATATTATCGCTAAAAGCGGCTTCAATTAAGCGTATATCTCTATTAGTAAACTCCCTACCTTGGCTAGCTGATGAATTGATTACTTTGGTAAACAAACCTCAATACCGTAAACGAGCTGATGTTCAAGTAAATGACTCCAATCTAGCCTTAACCTACGTAGGCCTTGAAAATTTAAAGCTTGTTATGCCAACGTTTATGCTCAAACATTGGTTACCAACCAGCACTGCTCCTTTTGCTTTGATGAAACGTAAATTATGGAATGATGCTTTATCTATTGCCTTAGCCTCACAAAAGCTGGCCGAAAATCAAGGCGTAGATCCCTTTACTGCATTTTCTGCAGGCATGCTCAGTAATATTGGTTTATTAGCTGTCACTCGCTGCTTTTTACAAACCTATAATGAATTATATAAGCAAGAGCTTAAAGCAGCCTATGATGCTCGTGATAAACGCTTACACGATGTTTTAGTTGAATTTGAAGTTTCACCAGAATTATTACTAGAACAATTAATCACACGTAATACACAAATTGCTGCCGATTTAGTTGAATTAATGCGACTAGATCGTTTGGCTATTACAGAGCCTTTATTCGATTTAGCTTATACAGCAGATTTCAATAAAATGTCTGCTGTCGCACAAGTAGTAGTTAAAGCTAAAGCTTACGTAGCATTTAGAAGTTTAGCCAAAGAAGGCTTAATTGATAATGATGAAGCAAAAACATTACTCAGTGCTGCACACGTAACGACAAAAGAAGTCGCGTTATTAAAAAAATCGGATATTGATCATATCAAGCTCAATTTTAAGTAAATTTTCACATAAAGTTTAAAATTATTTTTGAGTATTTATGAATTACACAATTTAGTTCATTATTCTTCAAGCGTGCTGTTTCTCTACGTGTTTGCATAAATTTATAGCAATTTATAATAAATTATAGTTATGCACTTTAATTGAATAAAACCCTTCAACCCCTTATTTTACAAGGGCTTTAGGCGGTTGACAGCAAGACAAACCTAGTTTTATCTGTCATAATGCGCTGCAAATATTCAACTACAATGATATTTCTTCCCTCAATACTTGTAGTGGAGCTAAAGTCATCATATAACAATGACACAGATAAACGGCCGACAATAAAAGAAGAGCCCGTTTGAAATAACATGAGAAAGTATTCTCAATAATAGGAGTAGACAATGAGCAACCAAAATACTGTAACCCGTGAATTATTTGATGAAGTAATGGTGCCAAATTACTCACCATCAGCAGTTATTCCTGTTCGTGGTTTAGGCTCACGCGTTTGGGATCAAGAAGGTCGTGAATATATCGATTTTGCTGGCGGCATTGCAGTTAACTGTTTAGGCCATTGTCACCCTGCGCTTGTAGGTGCATTAAAAGACCAAGCTCACAAAATTTGGCATTTATCGAACGTAATGACTAACGAACCTGCATTACGTTTAGCAAAAAACATTGCGGATAATACCTTTGCTGACAAAGTATATTTTGCTAACTCTGGTGCTGAGTCAAACGAAGCAGCATTAAAGCTTGCACGTCGTTGGGCTTTAGAAGTTCATGGTGCAGACAAAACTCAAATAATTGCATTTAAACAGGGCTTCCATGGCCGTACTTTCTTTACGGTAACAGTAGGTGGTCAAGCAGCCTATTCAGATGGTTTTGGTCCAAAGCCTGGTGATGTTTACCATGCTGAATACAATAATTTAGACAGTCTTAAAGCACTTATTTCAGATAAAACTTGTGCTGTAGTTATGGAACCCCTTCAAGGCGAAGGTGGCATAATCTCTCCAACAGACGAATTTGCAAAAGGTGTGCGTGAACTTTGTAATGAGCACAATGCATTATTAGTGTTTGATGAAGTTCAAACAGGTGTTGGCCGTACTGGTGAT
>Ga0233426_10001279_pt1 | contig 23726 bp, 17 predicted proteins | sample SI_118_April2016_6_FD_179875 | JGI IMG/M metagenome (GOLD analysis project Ga0233426, IMG submission 179875) | Seawater microbial communities from Saanich Inlet, British Columbia, Canada - SI_118_April2016_10_MG | ecosystem: Environmental > Aquatic > Marine > Inlet | place: Canada: British...
GAGGTTCTAGAACCAGCCATTAAGATGGTTGATCAGTCGAAAATTAACGTAGGTTTTTTCCCAGAAGGACGGTCCAACAATGGGTTTGAAATGCTCCCATTTCACTCCTCATTCTTTCAAATAGCAGCGGCTGCTAACGCTGGGATTACCCCCTTGACATTTCAATACGTAAAGGCGAACGGCAAACCCGTATCGAAGACTGACCTTGATGTTTTTGTCTACACCGCTGACAAGGGATCCGTGGTGAGTTACGTGTACAATATGCTACGCGTACGTCGGATTCAAATCGAAGTGCACGTCTTAGAGACTATTGGAAACGATGAGATTAAAGAAGAATCAATGAATCGGAAGGACCTCTGCGGTGTGGCTGAAAATCGGATTCGAGCTGATTTTGAAATGCGCCAGATTAACAACGAAGCAGGACGCATCCGCATGCCTTCGTCTTGAAGTTAGCCAATTAACAATTCAACTGTACCTCTCCTCAGTGAAAGGACCCTCTGACTTTCTAGCGTTTTCAAAATTCTCGACACAACAACTCGGGTAGTCCCTAAACTATTGGCAATCTCCAAGTGTGTCATCGAAATGCAATTCGAATTTTCGGTATTCACTCGGATTTTTAAGAAATCCAGAATGCGCTCTTCGAGACTTGCTGTTCCTGCACTTTGAAGACCTCGGGTCAGCATATCAAATATCTCTCTGAAGGATGCCACCACGAGCTGATTCCACTCCAATTTCGTCTTGGACCAAAGGATCATGGTATTCATCGGGAGATAGAGCAGAACGGATTCTGCTTCAGCCACGGCATACATATTGACTTTATTCTCCTCACTTAAAAAACTAACGCATGACAACATGCTTGTCTCGTGAGGCCTTACTGAATAAAGCAACAATTCTCGATCGGTATTGTCGTTGCGATAAAAAACACGAACACGGCCTTCAACGAGAATAGGAACCATGCTCATCTGGTCTCCTTCCTTAAAGATTATCGCATCCTCTTTGAATCTCGTCAGTCGACCCTGATTTCTCACCTGAGCGATCATTTCAGCATCGAAAGGCAACTTTAAATCATGATTTTCAATGCATAAAGGCTCTTGAATAGACAGGGACATAATAAAATAGTTAGAGTACAAACATAATTGAAAAGGCCCGACACCGCATGCGATGTCGGGCCAAGCCAAAAAGTATTGAATTTGGGCTCCCTATTATTGAACTGTTTTTCAAGCACTTGTAGTGTGCACTGTCACTGTCCTCACGGCTATAGTGTAGCTTCCTGGACTAAGATTCAATTTCAACAAGGCAAAACTACATCACCGAAATAGGACATCCAGTGACTTTTGATACACTCCTATTGAATGGGTATTTCCCTCGAGAAGTCGACGAAGGTGACCTGCTGACCACAACCGTTACGTCACTTGACGACAACGCGCTGATAGTGCATCTGGTCTGCGCTCATAAAAACAACAACAAACACCCCTTTTTGATTGATGGTGAAGGTGACAGGCGAGGAATGGCCTTGCATCTGAGGCGATTGAATAAGCCGGCCATCCAACGTATAGACCTTCAAAAAATCAACCCTGTCCTGAATGGTAAATTGCCCCGTGCTGGGATTCGGATACACGCGATTGGTCAATCCATTTTCCTGCTCAATGTCAATCGAAATGCCGGTGCACTCTTGAGGAAGATTGGCATCCAACCATTCCAATCGAACGGCAATCCAATCTTTCAGAGCCTCCATCTCAGCGGCATACGTTTCAGGGATCGGTTCAAGTTCGGGAGAAGCCGTAGCAACACCTAAAAACGGCCACTTCTGGTAATGTCTCGCTTGAACGTCGACGAGTAAATTCGAGACACTATCCACGTAATTCCCGAGGTAATCCATATTCAAGAATTCCGCGCGGTACTCATCGTATCGGCACCTCAAGTGGTTCCCGAAAGTGCTGTCCTGAAGCAAACGCACATACCATTCGGGCGTGTAATTGTCGGTCGGGCAATTGTTGATCAAATGGGCCCAGCCTGCCCCTTCAGTGCTTTCAAAAATTTCACAAGAAGCCAAATTTTTCCAGGCCCAATCAAAATCCCAGGGAGGCCCCGCTTTGAACTTTCCTCCGTTGCTGTGTTTGTCCTTAAAAAAGAACCGACTCTTTTTGAATCCATCGTTGTTGCGGCTCAATTCGTTGAGCAAGAAATAATCAATGAATGATTCCACATCGAGAAACTCGCGGTAGCCGGCTGTGGGGTCATCAAACGCATCGCTGTAAAGCGCCGTCTCCATGGAATCAACAAATGCCGCGATGTAGTCCTTTTGACTCGGGGTGATCACCTCAGGTTTGGGGATTTCATACCGCAAGTGAACGTCGAAGGTTGGGTGGGCTGGCGGGCTATACGAAAGCTCCCAGCTGTTCTCATTGTTCCAGTAATTCATTTGAAGGAGGTAACCTCCCGTCACATCATCCCCCGCATTTTCATCGGGATTGAGCGTGGCGATATCCAGGCGTTCAGCATCGCGTTTGATCTTTTCTCCTAACACATACACTCCCTGGTAATTTCCATTGAGCTGTACTTCACACAAGGTGGCTCTTGGAGCGTAGTTTCCCATCTTAGCATAGAGATGCTGGGCGAGTGTATTTCGAATGAAGGAGCGGTCATTGAAGTTACTCAAGAGCACCCAATCATTTTCAGCCGGCATATCCACCAGCACCACATTGTTGTTGGTCCCGTCGAGATTCCGTGTTTCAAAGCCATACGGTTTTTGCGGATAGCCTGCTGAGGTCGCCCCCCTGATTTCAATCCCAATCTTTCCATCGTAATCCGAAGGGGCGTCCGTCATGAAATTTTCGACTCCGGGGCCATTGTACAATACTTGGAGGTCTGCTGTAATTTTATCCTCCTCTCCGATTGTTTGTTCATTCGTTTCGATCACCAAAATGGGCAATACCGAGGATTCCAATTCCACCGTGCCCGGATCCATGGCACAGATATTAACGCCCCCCGTCTGGCCTCCGTAACCCCATAACTGGAGATAAAGAAGTGTCCCTGGCTCCACATTGAATGCGGGAAGCAGTGAGAAATAACCAGGACCCCCATCGTCATCACAATAGACTTGTTGCAGTCCCGTGCATGATGTACCGGACCACACAGCCAGTCCTGTATCGTTCAATTCACCCACACTTTCGGTGGTAAACAACAGACTTCCTGATGCAGGTACGACATACGTAAACCACAAATCACCGCCTTGAAAGTTGGCACACCAAGGGCTGTAGGAAGAGCCGGGCGCAGTCGCATTGTTCACTTCTACACAACCAAGCTGCCCCTCCATGGCACTGCAGGGATTCGACCCGGGATCCGGTTCGATGCTGCAATCTGTCTCGAAAGTATCCGTCATCCCCACCTCTGGTTCAGGACCATCCCCTGCGATTAAATTTCCCGCTCCGCCCAATAAAAACCAGGTGTTTTCATTTTCGTATTCCCCGGAAAAATATTCCAATTGAATGGCATCGCCATCACAAACTTCAAACGTCCAACTGCTGCCTTCATCAAGCGCTATAAAACTTTCTGTGAGCACTCCATTGACCATCAGATTCAAAGAAGCTCCGTTCCAGCCGTCGCCATAAGAATCATTGCCCACAAGCGTATACTCGCAGCATTGACCAAAAGTCAAGTGGCTCGTGATCAAAGCCAAGAATAGAAGCGTAGGTCTCATTCAATTCATTTTTCAGACTGAAAAGGTAATGTGTAAATCACATCGAAATCGAATACCCTACATGGTGGTGAGCGCGGCCTGTTTTTACTCCAACCCACTTGATAAACCCCAAAAGCTTCTTCAATTTTCAACTTGTTCCAACACAACTTGATTAGCTTTAACCTCCGGAAAAAAGCAAGCAATTCACACCACTGGTTGCATTCTCTTTGCATGCCATGAACGACGACCGCCTCCACAAATATCTGAGTGACTACTGGGGATACGACACCTTGCGCCCCGCTCAGGTGCCCGTCATCGAACAGGTATTGGCGAACAAAAGTGGACTCGCGTTGATGCCCACCGGAGGCGGCAAGTCGCTGTGTTACCAACTACCGAGTTTACTACTGCCGGGGCTGACCCTGGTCATCTCTCCACTGATTGCCTTGATGAAAGACCAGGTGGATGATTTGTTGTTGCGCAACATTCCCGTTGGTTTACTGAATTCCACCCAAAGTGATGAAGCTTCCAATGAGGTGTTTCAGCGAATGACTGATGGAACACTCAAAATCCTTTACACGTCTCCGGAACGTTTATTCGCCCGTGAGGCATTGCTTTTCACGCAACTCCAGTCACTCAACATTTCGCTGATTGCCGTCGACGAAGCCCATTGCATCAGTTCGTGGGGACATGACTTCCGCCCAGCATATACCCGGTTGATTGAACTGCGGCAGGCATTGCCCAAAGTGCCGCTCTTGGCGCTCACAGCCACTGCCGATGCCATGACGAAGCAAGACATCCGTCAGCAACTCGGATTGGAACAGGATCCTGTTTTTGAGAACAGTTTTGACCGCCCAGAAATCCACTACACCGCGATCAGACGCGACGACGAAAACGAACAACTGCTGAAGTTTCTAGAGGAACGGAAAAATGAATCGGGCATCATTTACTGCTTGTCTCGAAAACGGACGGAGTCCGTCTCGAAGATGTTGCAAAGCGAGGGGTTTCTGGCCGTGTCCTACCATGCAGGATTGTCCACAGACATTCGCACCGAACGGCAGAACCAATTTGTCCGGGACGACATTCAAATCGTTGTGGCGACCATCGCTTTTGGCATGGGGATCGACAAAAACAACGTGCGCTTTGTCGTCCACATGAACCTGCCCAAAAATATGGAGGGCTATTACCAAGAAACGGGGCGGGCCGGACGGGATGGATTGACCAGTCACGCACTGCTACTTCATGGCGGAAGTGATTTCATGACCTTGTCCAAGCACTGTGAAATCGACGGAAACCCCGAGCAATCAGATACCTTGTTGAAGAAACTGCGCCGGATGCAGGACTTCGCGGATTCTTTTGCCTGCCGTCGTCAAACGCTCCTGCAGTATTTCGGTGAGGCCCATGCAGGAAACTGCGACCATTGCGACAACTGCCAAACGGAATTTGACGTGTGGGATGCCACGCAAGAAGCCCAGAAACTCCTCTCGACGGTGGCCCGATTGGAATGGCCCTATGGTTTGGCCCACATCATTGAAATCCTCCGTGGCTCCAAATCACAAAAGATCACGGCAGCTCAGCGGGAATTATCGACATACGGAATAGGTCAAGACCTTCCCAAGGCGCAATGGACACAAATCGGAAAAGAGTTGATTCAAAAAGGATGCCTTGCTCAATCGCCCGGTCGTTTTCCCACTTTGGTATTGAATGATTTGTCATGGGAAATCCTGAAAGGCCAATCGAAAGTCGAATTGACCAAGGTGGAATTCAAAGTCGAAAAGACCTCAAAACGTTCGACTTACGAGCGCAATGACACGCCAGCAAATTCGGATTTATTCAACTTGCTTCGCGCGAAACGCCAGGAACTGGCCAAGCAGCAAAATGTCCCCGCCTACATGGTTCTTTCCGACCGATCACTCAAGGAGCTCTGCCAATCCATGCCCGCAACATCGAAGCAGTTGCTCGGTGTCCACGGATTCGGCAAGGTCAAGGTTCAGCGTTTTGGCGCACAAATTTTGGAGGTCTTGGAACAGTTCACCACCTCATCAAAAGCCTAAACTCTCCGGTCGAATTACTCGACCAACAGTAGCGTCGAATGGAGCTTGGAGAAGCCCCTTGCACTTCCGAAGTCCAGAGCGTGTATGCTGTATATTCCCGGGAGAAGATGAGACGTGGGAATCCTCCCATCGGATGTCTTACCGCGCCAGACACAACGTCCAAACGAATCAAATTGAGCAAACGAACGTCCGGAAAAGCGGAGCCCATCGTGCAAAAGCTGCACGGACTCTCCTGCTTGTGCGGGATTGGGATAGGCCACAAGCGATGACTCGGAGAACGCACCAGCATCATACGGTTCCCTCACCTGCATCGGGTTGGCACAGAGGTCGTCAAAGAACTCCCATACAATCTCAGACGTAGCGACTTCATTCGGCTCCCCATAGCCTCCCCACCATTCGTGCACCCCCCCGTAAACACGGTGGTGGACCACCCTGCCGAGTCCACCTGTCCATTCGAAAATTTCGTTGGTCAGTCCATCGTCAGGAAATGCATCCGGCAGCAACACGGAGTCCACTGCTGTGTGGCCATGTTCGTTCGCCCAAAACTCCATCATGTCCATGACTCCCCACCCCCCGGCCCAAGGACCTCCACCTGCATACGCATCGTACGGCATGGCATCGTCGGATGTGCCATGCAAATGCAGCACCGGTCTCGGTGGGCCTGCAGGCGCATTTTGTTGTTCGTGCGCACTCATCACCCCTCCCGCGGTGGCCATGCCCCGCCAAACATCCGGGCGTTCAGCAATGAGCGTGTAGCTCATCATTCCGCCGTTGGAGGCTCCGCACACAAAGGTGCAGGCATGGTCCAATTCATATTCCAACTGAAGCGAAAGGGCCAATTCGGTTAGAAACCCAATGTCATCCGCTGGTGTCAGAAACAAGTTGGAATTCCAGTATGGCACAATGGAACCGTCCCAATTCCAAAGTGAACCCTGTGGCCAGCACACTACAAATCCGTGCTCATCTGCCAATTGATTGAACTCCGTTGTCAACCGCATGTCCTCCATGTTCCCACTGAGTCCATGCAAGCAGAATAAAAGCGGCGATCCAGCTGGCAAATCAAATGGAACGTGAAGCAAATACTCGCGTTCCGTCCCGTTCCAATCGAATGAGTAGATGTAATCACAACTCATGGTCTCGACAGTGGCTCCAAGTGTATAATTCACAGCCGCCATGTCGAGGCAGCCTCCGAGCTGCCAGTCACATCCATCGTCCATAATTTCAATGGGGAAGTATCCCAGTTCACCATCGTTGAATTCAATGGATTGGATTATCTCGTCATCAACCAATACTTCCACCACCGTTCCAAATCCCCAGCCTTCGCCCGTAAAAGAATGCGCTTGGATGAATGCACACGGCTGGTTTAAGCACAAGGTGTCATACGAATGTTGGCCATTTCCAGCCCAATCATAATGCCCGATCACCTCACTTTCGGCCGATAACACATCCCATGTGATTTCGGAATTTGAAAAGGACGTGAAGGTGTGGATGACCACTTGGGTTCCCTCACATTGAGCCCGCATGACAGCTGGACTGCAAACGAGAAGGAGGAGGATTAGCGTGCTGTATTTCATGAGCATGGAAAAGGGCCACTCTGCAACAGAATGGCCCTTTGATACATCAGTTTCTTAATGAACGATCGATAGACGCTGCTTGGTTCCGTTGACCGGACCCATCAGGTATTGGCCTGTGGCCAGGTCGCTCACGTCGAGCGATGTCATTCCCGTATTTAAAGTAAGACGTCGCACCTCACGGCCTTGTTGGTCATAAATGACCCAAGCTGCAGCCACACCCGACCAATTTACGGTTACCTGATTGCTCGCAGGGTTAGGCGTCAATTGCCACGCTGCGTTTTCAACCTCTGAAACACCCGTTGCGGATGGCGTCAGAGTCTGACAAACAATGTTACTGCATCCGTCGGCTGTTGTTTCCTGCACACACAATTCACAGTCTTGCGGGAAATCAAACACCAGGGTCGCCGTGTTGCTACCGTCCTGTTCAAATACTCCGCAAGCCGAATAAAACACAAAGGATGAACCTTCTTGTCCGCCCTCATACACATACGTATAGGTCGCTCCATTGGACACGAGTGTATCGCCAACAATCACACCCATCTCGACATATTCACACATCTCCGTAGTGAATGGATTGGAGCAGCCGTTGAAATTGCACGCATTGGGATCTGGACATGCTACCGGAAAAGAACTTTCTGGAGCGATGTAGCCGCCGTAAAATGTGTTTAAAAAACCCGTTCCATCCCACAAGAAATCGATGTCTCCAGCGATATCTGAATTGTAGTTCATCGTATCCCCACAAACACTCAATGTCAGCGTTTGGAGGTCATCTACGAGAACTTGGAATCCACCTGCGATGAGGGTTTGTTCAACAAGCGGAAACAACACAAAATAGAGTGGTCCACCGGTGCTATCCTGCATCAGGGGCACGGGCAAATCATTCCATCCTGCATACCCACTTTCACACTCTTCAAATTCGTACAACCCGATAAAATCATTTTCGTCAAGTGTGAAGTTGTCTGTATCGAAATACACGCAATCCTCAGTGCCTTCAGAACCTTCTTCGAAATTACAGGCCAATGGATCATCACAGAAAACAGGAGGATATGTGCAAGCAGCATCGTCCGGAATGGCACAGATATCAAAGTTATCCGCTTCAACATCACCGCAGCCCAACGAAGCATTCGCGATTGGCGAAACATAGTACTGAATCATATCGCCGAGATACCAGTATCCGTTCTCGTACGTGTCCATCACCACTCCAATACCCGGAATGACAGCGTTCATTTCATTGCCGCAAAAAGCAAAGGTTGAGTAGGTCATCAGTCCAATAAATTGGTCTGCTTCTTCTTGAGAAGCCGCACCTGAATTGACTGCCCAAGCGAAGTACTCATAAACGCTGTCGTCAATGACAAAGACCAAGTAGCCCGCGTCATTTTCTTCCATTTGAACCTGAAGATCATTGAGCGGCTGCACGGCACATGTAGCAGTCGTGTCCAGATACGATTGACCAAAAGGAATTCCCAACAACATCCCCTGACTCAAGTCTTCATCGGATGCGCTGAAATTGCAAGGGTCCGTGCCTTCAGGATCGTAATTGCATGCTATTTCATCCATGCACTGGCTCCATAGAGAGGACGGGGCAGCCACCAAAAGTGCGAATGAAAGCACCGCGTTTATGACTCTATTATACTGAATTGTTCTCATCATTAAAAAATTATTGTACGGGACAAAACTAATGTACAAGCCCTGAAAACCAACGAAGTCTGGAATGGCTTTAAAGCGGGAACTTGACGATGACAAGTAAGCGGAACTGTCAGTACGTCACAGCTTCAATTTCCATCCAACCTATTCGTTGCTATTCTCATCATTCAGAGGCTCCAACCCCGAATCTGTCATCATCCAATCACCTGGCTCAATAAAATTCAAGATCATGTCGGAAAAGCCCCACCCATCTTCAGAGCACCTCCCGCGATCGTCATACAGCTCCACCATCTGAGCCAGTGAGTTGGCTGACTCAGCATCGATTACCAGTGTATCCCCAATCGGCATAGACAGGCTTAACGCAACATGCTGGCCTCTGTACAAGTCTTCCTTTGGAAAGGTGATTTGGGTGGGCATGCGCAATGATCCATCGGCGTTCCATTGCACATCAAAATCGATGTTCTTGACCCGTTTGCGCGCAATCGACCGTGTCAAACCAAAACTGCAACGCTCTATGGTCAGCTCAGAAGTGACCTGATCACTCGGGAAGACATCGAAGTCCATCAATACCAAAGCGGTTTCTTCGTTTCGAATGAACAACTGCGTTTGATTCAAAAAGACACCACTTCCCTCGAAATCAGTTGGAATTGCTTGAAGCGATATGGTATGACTGTTGTGGGTGCGATTTAACGTTTGACTCAAACACGTCTCCTCTTCTGTATCGAGGCCAATTCGAAAACCAATGCTGATGACCGCAATCAGACCAATGAACGAACAGATGAGTCCAATCGCCAAACCAGCAGCAACGCGTGCTTTTTTCATTTTCGATCGAAAAACGAGTCGAAGGAAAAGCAAAATCAACACCACCATAGGAAAGGCGAGTAGCAGAATGGACCAAACTCCCAAATGATCCGAGACATACCCTGACGGCATGGCAAGTTGAGAAATATCCTGTAACCATTGGACTTCCGGCACGACACTCTCTGCTCCCATCACGACGCCGCTGATGCCTGTCAAAAAAGCAAAAGCGACAGTCGCTACAAGAAATAAAACAAGCGTCACGAGGACCAGCAAAATCCAACCTATGACCCTCAACAAAGCCAATACCAACGCCCCCACAACGGCTATCCCTTTTTTCAAAAAAGAGCCCAAACGCTTTCCGAATGTCCATTCTCGAACGGATTTCCCTACCTCATCGAATTCCGTTTGAACCCGTGATTTAATGTTCTCAAAGTTGGCGGACTCCCCCCGCATTGAAAGTTGCTCTGCAACCGTCACAGCCTTCGGTGTAATCACCCATAAAACCAGATACCCTAAGACACTAAAAGGCCCCAAGAAGAACATGGACACAAAAAACACGAGGCGAATGATGACGGGGTCTTGCTTGAAATAATGGCCCAAGCCAGCAGCCACTCCACCCACCAAACGCTTTTCACCATCACGAAAAAGTCGTCGCAATCCAGCCGCTTTTGGAGCTGCCTTTTCTTCGTTGTGCTCGCCTTCCTCCGCAGCCTCTTCTTGGAAATTTGAAGGGTCTCCCATTTGAGCGCATGCTTGTTGAACATCCCGGAGTGAAATCACCTGACGTCCAGTTTCGAGGGCTTGTTGAAACAACTCGGCCAACCGCGCCTCCACTTCAACGATGATTTCATCCTTCCCCTCTGTCAAACCGAGAGCCTTCTGTATAGAAGTCAAATACGTTTGAAGCGCGTCGTGAGCTCCCTCTTCAAGATGAAAGAACAGGCCCGAAAGTTCAATATTGACTGTCTTATTCATGGCTTTTGGAACTTGGGGATTGAAGTGAGTTTACAGAATCAACAAAAGCGACCCAAGCAGCTTCCAACTCAAGGAGAACCTTTTGACCCTTTTTTGTGATCCGATAATATTTTCTTGGCGGACCTGACGGCGACTCCTCCCAGCGGTATTCCAGCATATCCGCATTTTTCATTCGCATCAAAAGAGGATAGAGGGTTCCTTCCACGATCAGGAGGTCGACCTTTTTCAATGCCGCGATGATATCCGAGGTGTACGCCTCGTGGTCCTTCAAAATCCGAAGAATGCACAACTCAAGCACTCCCTTGCGCATTTGCGCTTTGGCTTTGTGGCTTTCACTCATGCTGCAAATATATAGGTTAAACAGAGTACTTTGTAATGCATAGTACCGCAACTGCATAGAAACTTTTACGACCACTCCATAGGCCCCGTGTTAGTAAGGGATACACAGGTTCGCACACACCCTATTTGCTATCGGAAAGCTTCTTTTACGCCCAATCAATCGTCAGGCCTTGACCTGAATTATTGCCGATACGCGTTGGGCCTGACTCACCAAATCAGACCCATCAGATCCCTTCTCTCCGAAAGCCAACGCCACTGCCATGCGTCGGTAAGGACGGACTGTGGGTTTGGAAAACAGGCGGAAATCTGTGCAGGGAATCCCCGCGGCTTCCGCGAGACCTGTAAACACCGGAAATCCAGGATGAGCGCTTTCATCCGCAACAGTTTCAGGAGCAAGAATGACTGCACTCGCACCATTGCGCAGATGCTCAATCTCCAATACAGGAATCCCCAATACCGCGCGGGCATGCAACTCGAATTCTGAAAAGTTCTGGGTCCGGCCCAATGTGACCATGCCCGTATCATGCGGGCGGGGCGAGAGTTCAGAAAAATAGACCGTTCCAGGCTGGCCATCCTGACCGTTCTTGATGAAAAACTCAACGCCCCAGATGCCATTTCCACCGAGCGAGGCTGTGACCGCTCCAGCCATGTGTTGCGCCTCGAGCAACAACTCCGGCGCCATCGCTGCGGGCTGCCAACTCTCCTGATAATCACCTCGTTCCTGGCGGTGGCCAATCGGCGGGCAGAACAACGTCTGGCCATTCGCCTGCGTGAGTGTCAGCAGCGTGATCTCGTAATCGAAATCGATGAAAGACTCGACGATCACCTCTTCCAAATCCCCTCGAGATCCGTCCAATCCGTACTCCCATGCCTTCTGCACATCGGCTGCACTGCGGATCACGGACTGGCCTTTGCCCGAGCTTGACATGAGCGGCTTGACTACGCATGGCATGCCCACGGCATCAACACCTTCCGTCAGCTGTTCAAGGGAGCGTGCATAGCGATAGGGCGCTGTTTTGAGGTCTAATTCCTGGGCGGCTAAATCACGAATGGCCCGCCGGTTCATGGTGAAATGCGCTGCTCGTGCGGACGGAACGACCTGAATTCCTTGTTCTTCATACGCGTAGAATCGTTCGGTACGGATGGACTCCACTTCAGGGATGATGATATCCGGCTGGTGTTTCGCTACTATGGCATCAAGCGCATCGCCGTCCAGCATGTTGATCACTTCGCATTCCTGAGCGACCTGCATGGCAGGAGCATTCACATACGCATCAACAGCAATCACGTATTGCCCTAAACGCTGCAACGCGATCACCAACTCCTTACCCAATTCACCAGATCCCAGCAGCACAATCTTCTTTCTCATGGGCGAAAGTTAGCCATCAAATATCATCCCCACGATGGAAAACGATCACGCCCAGAGCCTTTTGCAGCTTCAAATCCAATCGTCTCGACCCTGCTCAGTAAAATCCAATGAGCTACCAGCATCCTCCAATTGATCCACGGAGAAATCTCCATCCATGAGGTAAACATCGTTGCATTTTGACTTGAAGTCATCGATCAAATCAGGAATGGATGCATTCCGATCGAGAACGGTCATTCCACCCATATCGGAATCTGCAAAATCACCATCCGCTTCGATGATATAAATCAATTGATCAGTCGCATTGATGAGATAGGCATCCACCGAAGAACGCGAGTAGTGAAAAGGGGTGGTATAGGCGCTCCCAATCAGGTGTTTCATCAATCCGACATCCTTTAATACTTCGCTGTATTCATCCAGAAACTCTTGCAACTCATCTTCTGCAATGGCTGCATTCATTTGCTGAAAATACATGCGCTGTTCTTGTGATTTTTTTGTGTCTTCCATGGTTGATATACTTCAGGTTTTCGTCATTGAATTGGTCCTATTAAGATACGAAATTCAATGCGAAAAACAGCACTTAAAGCACTGATAAACATGGTTTTTAACCCCTTTAAATCAATGTTTTAAGGCAAGGAGTTCAAGGCTAACCGACTCCCTGTTGACACCGCGTTTTAGACAGCAAAAAACGATTGACACGCTGCTATTCTGGGCGTTTTAATCAAGAGGTATTTCGCTTTTAGTATTGGCTTAACCAACGACTCAATAGCTGAACAAGCCACGCGGCATTCCGAGTTCTCGACAGCGATGAAGTGAATTTCAATGTGTAATACTCTCAAAAGTCCGCTACCCCATCATTGATCGTCCTCACAAAGAAGAAGTGACAAACGAAATCACCTCGTACGCAGCTCCTCCCTTTGGGGATTTACTCAAAGCGCTATTCAGGGCCAACACATTCGATACGCCTCCCTCTCACGAAACAATTCGTGCGGGAAGTGCAGCCTTAAAATGCTAAAATCCCCAATGCATTCAACGCCCAAATGGCCAATACAGACAGCCCAGCCCAAAAAAAGAACGCAACATTTTTGGCCGTTCGATAGGTGTCCAATGCCATCATCTGAAGGAGCTCCTTTTCTGTAAGGTCATCAAAGTCATCGTATTCATCTGAATCTCCCCCGTGGCTTTTGTTTTCCTCCGTACCTCCGGCGCTCTTTGTAAACCCGCTAAATATGCCCATTGATTGATGATTTTGAGTTGAATACACTCAAACAACGGAGATACCCCTTTCTTATTTCAATGAATCCATATTTAGAATAAAAACTCTATAACGCCCCTCCTTATTCCGGAGCCCAAGGCGCCAAACTCCAATGCTTTTCGGTGGTTCCATCTTGAAAGTGATAGAGCAACAATTTACCGGGAGCATAGGAGCACTCGCGGCCGAGCATATCCGTGACAAACATCACTTCTGATTGCAGATGGTGTGGCCCCAGTTGCACATTCCCAAGCGGCGAAGGCACAATACTCATTACCACAGGACGATGATCACTCACAGTCTGGTCATATTCAGACCAGCCTCCAGGCATGTGCGCCGCAATATCAAGGGTGGTCACAACCGTTTGAGGCGCACTGAAATCGCTAAACAGTTCATCGGTAATCAAGATGTGATCCAAATGAGAGGGCCATCCAGGAAAAGACCAATCCGAATTGGGACCTTCTGCGATAGGCATATCAACAAAAAGATATGTTTCAGGCAAATCCAAGAAAGGTTGAAAAACATTGCTCGATGGCGCTTCAGCAATGAGGTCATTTAAATCACCGAGTAGGATGACCCGTTCTAATTCCAAATACTCACTGATGTATGACTCAATCAGCACACACGCCTCCAGCCTGCGCATTTCCTCGTCTCCATCATCGGACCAATCAATCGTCCCATCGCCACAGCACTTAAAGTGGTTGTTGATGGCATTGAAAACTTCGCCATTGTATGCAAAACGAAGAACCAATGGGGAGCGTGGCAACGGGCTCCAAAACGGAGATTCCGTGTAAATCTCATAGGCATCTATGACGACAATTTGATTGGTGTTGTAGACATAAACCAGGCCACCAAACCATCCATTCATCAAGATGTACTCATAGCTCTCCATCCCATCCACCATGTTCTTGAACGCCGTGGTATCATCAATTTCTTGGATGGCCCACAAATCGATTTCCAAATTCTCAATAATCTGATGAACGGCATTGACCGTTGTGGCGCCGTCTTTGGGGAACCATTCGATATTCCATGTCGCTATTTCCAAGCGTTCGGGCGAACCGAATTCAAGATCATCGAGCGTCTGCGCAGACAGTGGAAACGAAACACCAACAACGAGAAGGGCCAACAGGGGTAATTTCACTAGACCAAGGTAATTCAGTTTTCACTGAATCATTTGTAGGCGGGCATCCTCTTATTAGGCAGGCCAAACAAGACGAATCTTACTTCGAGATCATGCCCTGTCAGGGGTCTATTCAAAGATGATGGTCGACGTCGCAAGCGATCCATTTTGACCAATGACCGAAACGTAGTACATGCCCCTTGGAAGGCTTCCACGGTAAAGGATGATTTTGTTTGCTTCGATCTCCATTGATGGCTGAATCTTACGGCCCTGAGCGTCCGACACGCGCACAACGATGGACTCACTTGCCTCGAATTTAAAATCCAAAAACACCGCGTCTATCCCTGGATTTGGGTAGGCGATCAACTTTGTAGGCACCCGGGCATACGACAAGGCGTTGACATCAGAGGCGGAAGGATCACAAGCACTCTCAGATCCTATTTGCACAAAAACATCATCGACATAGCTGTCGTTGTCTGTCCCAGCATACCGCGTCCCACGTAGCTCGCTTCGAATCATTCTCGTGAGGAGTGGTATTTCAATTGATTCACTCACCAGCGTCCAAGTCGTATAGTTGCCTGGCAGATATGCTGTGGTACCAAGAGTTTCTCCATTGGAGGAATAAAACGAGAGCCTCATTTCAGGAAGGTCCGAACCATTCCAGTTGGACATCATCGCACCATACCGAACGATTTGGCCACCCGCATCAATGGAATCTGCATAAGCAGTGACATCAACATCCTGATGCATACGCCCAACGGCACTTTCCGTACACAAGCCACCAACAGCGAAATATCGATCCCCCGAGAACGGGTTGGTTCCCGCGCAATCCCCCGCAAGTTGTGACTCAACAATACCTTCATCGATGACCCAATTCACGAGCTCGGTTTCAGACCCCGGATTTCGAAGCAAATTTTGGCTGTAACCTGACTCGCCGGTTGAAAAAGCAGCGGGCACAGACCAATCACTCCAATTTAATTCCTTGTCACGGTATCGAACGCGCCACCAAAACGATGTGTTTTCACTGAGCCCTAAAATCTGCTCATCGGTGATCGATTCCCCTTCTTGCGTGTCTTCATTGAAATAAATGTTCTCAAAGCGCTCCCATATACTCGCCACAGGTTGACTGAAATCTCCTTCTATTTCCGAAACCTGCCATTCCGTCTCACCGTGTTGATCTGCAGCGCCTTCAAAGGGACTGCTCGATAGGAAGACACACTCGGGCGGGACTTCTTGATCCACGATGGAAATGGGTGTCGGAGCGGTGACCTCGTAAGCGTCTTTGGTAATCGTGAAGCGATCGGTTACCACATTGTCCAAAGCCATGTTGTTGTCTCCTCGACTGAGCCGGTTGACTGTAAAGCTAGGCTGCTCTCCAGCAGTCACATCTACCATAACAAACCCCCAATCATCCGTAGTCGTTTGAAATTCATCGTAGTCAAACTGCGGCCAATCCCCCCAATAATCAATGGCACCGCCTGCTGTTGCCACGTTAATCCACAGATGCTTGTGGTCCTTGGATTGCCCTCTCGAATAGCCATGCGTATGGCCGAAAAAATGAATACTAGGCTTTCCGCATGATTCCGTAAACCCCTCCAAAAGCTCAATGACCTGTCCTGTAAAATCGCTCTCTCCTGGCGTCCACAACTCTGACTTGTAAGGGTGGTGCAATTCTGCAAATACAAAATCAATGGAGTCGGCATCACACGTGCTTTCGAGCAGCTCCTCCAGCCACTCGACCTGCAGCTCTCCATCATAGGGTGCATTGGAGTCCAATCCAACAAAGCGGACGTTGCCATAATCCTTCCACCACCAATGTTCTTCAAACCCTGGCGTTCCATTTTCAGGAAGATGAAAGTATTGAAAGTAGTAGTTCGTATTGACCTCGTGGTTGCCCAGAACGGGATAAACCGGAATCTGAGCGAAGAGATCTTCGGCCGGTTCAAAGAAGGTCGATTGCCATTGCTCATAAGAGTCACCATAATCCACTAGGTCACCAGGGATCAAGACCAAAGCAAGGTTATCCGTGGGCTCTCCGCCATATTCCGATTGGAGGTAATCCAAAACGCCCTCATGAATAATTTCTTCAAACACATTGGGATTGGCTGCACTTTGCTGCATGTCACTCATGGCAACAAATCTGAAGTCCTCATCATCAGAGGCAAATGGCGGCGTTTTGAAACGGTAGACTTCCGAAATCAGCGGTCCGGTTTTGACGCGATAGAAATACGTTGTGAAACGCTCTAAACCCGTGATTTTCACATCATGGATGAACGCAGTACCGTCGGGAGAAAATGAAATTCCACTTGCCGTGTTTTCTAAATTATCAGCAGTGAGTCCCCACTCCACTATCGATTCCTCTCCCGCAGATGTCTCCCATAAAACACCCATTTCATGGGGTGACGCATCCTGCAAGTATGGCAGGATTAAGAACGTTTGGCCCAGAGCAAAAGGCGCCTGAAAAAAGAGCATAAACCACACCGCCAAGAATGTCTTGAAACACCTCATCTGATTCGACATTTATCGTTTAAAGATGCAGTATAGTGCAAGAAGTATTTCCTCCTACAACCTCCCTATCCTGTAAAAGAAGTCCTGAAACGCTTCAGTTCACTCATCGCAGTGCGTGGACTCAAGCTCATCGAGAAAACAGACGAAGAGCAACGTGTAGTGTCACTGCAGTGCCTTGTGTGTTCGTCCATGCAACGAAAGCTCTGTATATCTTTGTCTCCTTTTTCGAAACGCCTTTTTTACAGGCTTCAGCATATTGCTCCTGATTTCCTAGCAACAGGTCAAGGAGAAACAGCCCACAGAAACACCTCGTAAAGACCATGAAAGCATCCTCCTCTCTCTTTTGCATCCTCTTTTTATTGATGGGAACAATGCCCCAAGCCAATGCCCAATCGGAACAAAAGCCCACGTGGGATATAGGCGCGGCCGCAGTGATCCCCAATTTTGGGTTGGACGATATCGTTGAATTAGGCATTGGCGCACAGATTGGACTTGCATTCGATTTAAGTGGTCCGTGGTCCGGCCGATTCGATGTGTCGTATCTCCAGTTCTCGCCTCATGACACCAATATGGGCATTGTCGACTACACCATTTTTCCCGCTCAATTGGGTATGGATCGCTCGTTGGGTTCAGGGGATACAGCACCGCTGTTGGGTCTTCGACTCGGAGCATACCTTTTGGAAGGGCGGGAAGTGCCTCTCGTGGCAGGTGCGTGGGGTGCTGCTGCCGGTGGACGATTTTCGAGCTTTGGCGGCTCCATAGGAATCGCGATGAGCCAACCCATCTTCCCCTCTTTTGCACTGAAGGCTCAGTGTATCGCGCAATCGCGAAGTGGAGTACCATCTTGGGATTTTGGAGCGATCTACACGACCGTCGGAGTGCAATACAGTCTGTTTTAATGAAAGGAAGTAAGGTCAGGAACATCAAATGCGATGCCATCGCAAATACGTATCGCGCCTGAATAAGCGGTTCATTCGCTTTCCTGTCACAGCAGCAACCAAGGAGGATAGTGCACATGACACGAACAGGAGCCCACCCACACAAGGACTGTTGCTCACTTTTTTTGTTGCACTTTTGAATACACGAAATCTCCGTTTATGAAGTTCTGTTCATCTCCCATCCTGTTGTCCGCTGCCTGTTACTCGGTTGTAGCCCTCATGAGTCTTTCGAGTTGTCAATCCAACTCCGAAGAGACGAATGCAACCAATCTCTCCAAAGACGAAGCCACGTCGTCCGCATACGCCATGGAGTTTACGACCGAACAGCAGAAAGAACGGGAAGCGAAGTGGGCCGAGGAGGGCGCGCGACGGATTGAACTATCCAATGGATACAGCGTGTTTACACAGACTTTTGGCGATAATCCGGATGTCTGCATCTTAGCATTGCATGGCGGTCCGGCAGCGACCCATGAATACTTGCTGTCACTTGCTTATGACTTGCCCACCGACCATGGATACGAAGTCGTGATGTACGACCAACTCGGAAGTTTTTTCAGTGATCAACCGACGGAGGACATTTGGAACATCGACCGGTGGGTGGAAGAAGTGGAGGAAGTGCGACAGGCCTTGGGATATGATGCGTCCAATTTCTATTTATTGGGCAATAGCTGGGGAGGCATCCTGGGCATGGAATATGCCTTGAAGTATCCAGAGCACCTCAACGGCTTGATCGTGTGCAACATGGTTTCAAGCATTCCGGAATACGCGGCGTACAACCGCGAAGTGCTCAGACCTCAAATGCGCTCTAGCCTGGTCGACTCACTCAATGCCTATGAGGAGGCCGGCGATTTTCAAAACGAAATCTACCTGGACTTGGTCCAACGGGAATTCTACAACAAGCACATCTGCCGGCTGAGCGAATGGCCAGAAGAGGTCGAAGTATCATTCTCCCGTTTGAATTATCCCCTCTACGATTTGATGCAAGGTCCCAGCGAATTCAAAGTGGGAGGCCGCCTGATAGATTGGGACATCACCGACCGATTGAGCGAAATCGCAACGCCCACGCTCATGGTTGGCGCCACGCACGACACCATGGATCCCCAGGCGATGAAACGGCAAGCGGGATTGGTCCAAGACGGACAAAGCTTGACGTGTGAAGCGGGGTCCCATCTTTGCATGTGGGATGACCGAACCGTCTTCATGCAAGGAGTTGCTGCATTCATCGACGGAGTGGAGTTGCGATAACAACGGTAAGCCCTGGCCATGACTTGAAGAACTCCCGTCTCGCCAACTTGGACTCAACGAACAAAGACCGGGTACGCGTTGAGTGAAATGGCAATGGTGAGCCAGAGGAGATAAGGCAAAATGCCCCACTTGCCCGCATTCGGAGATGATGCACTGAAACTATGACCCATGAGCACAAAAAGAACCGCGTAAAGCGCAGTGATGACCACGAGGGCCCATTCGATGGCTTGGGCATAGAAAAACAATGGATTCCAGCCCACATTGCATGCCCAACTCACGGCAAACAACCCCATCGTTCTTTGTCTGAATGAAGCAGATTGATCGGCATTCCAAAGACTGCCCATGAACCAAGAAAATCCGATCATCACGGTGGTCCAAGCCGCACCGAACACCCATCCCGGCGGTGTCCAAGGGGCGGTTGGCAACATCTGATACCACGTTGAAGCAACGCCGGGCCCTGTGAAAAAAGACCCCACAGCGAGCCCTCCAAAATTGAGAACGGTAAAAACGAGGTAGGGCAAAAGCTGCGTAAAATTCATCGTGTTCAGATTTGGGTCAATGTTTCATTGTGCGTTGCGCAGGGCAGGCGCCTTTCAAAGATTGCCTATCCTGTCGACAAATGCACTCTTGCTCTCCCACAGATTATCAACGCGATGGATTTCTGAAATTTCCATTTTCAAGGAACCACTCCAAACCAACGATTGCATCGACCAAGCTGACTCCTCAACATTTCAGCAACACAGGTCACATTCCACTCTTCACCTTGGCAATGATTCCTGAGAACAAAATGAGTCACCATCAGTTGTTTCATCTGAATCCTTCGATGGTAATGCCTTTCATACCGATTCAAAGCATAAAACCCTACCCGCTGTCACATTTGACAGACCGAATTGGTAACCTCATCAACAAATGAAAATGAAACCTATGATTATGAAATTTTTAAAATTCTCAAAACAAGTCGCAGCGAGCGCACTCCTGACACTCCTGTTTTCATCCAGTGCCAACGCCCAGTGGTCATACACCTTGGACGACGCGATGGGAACTGTGATGTATTCTACAGACGACAACCCCAATCCTTGTTGTTTCAATTCGGGTTATGTCTTTCAGAATTACAACCTCGAGCAGCTGGATGATGAGGACAATGAATACACCATCTTCGTTCCCACCCAAGAAGCAGTGGAAGAAGTCATGGCGCTCATGAATTTAAATCAGTGGGATTTGATTGGATTTTCGGATTTGCCGACTGCTTTAAACTATCACATCGTTCCAGGCACATACATGGCGGAAGATTTAGCCGATGGCATGTCCCTTTTGACCCTGCAAGGCCAAAGTTTGAATGTTTCCATCGATGGAGGCGTGATGATTGAAGACGCCAACGTGATCCAAACCAATATCACCGCTGAAAATGGTGTGATTCACATCATTGACAAAACGCTGGCACCCGCGGGCTACCCCGAAGCAACGGTCGTCGAGGCCATCGCTCAGAGCGAAAACCACACCGCTTTTGAGCAAGGGATATACAATGCGTATTTGGCTGAATACCTCGGAGCTCAAGCGCTTGAAGCTGAAGATGACAACAATGGTGATCCACTTCCTGGACCCTACACCGTCTTTGCGCCAACAGATGATGCCGTAACCGCATTCGCTTTGGCCAATGGCTACGTCGACGTTGATGCTTTCTTGAACTCGCAAAATGTAGAGGAATTCATCGAACGTCATGTCGTGATTGGCGTCTATGCAAGCGTCGATCTCATCCCGGGTCAAATATTGCAATCCCTCAGTGGTGACCCCATTGAAATTGGATTAAGCTCCGAAGGCCTCACCGCCTCGGACGTGGCCATCGAAACCGCTGACATCCTGGCTTATAACGGTGTCGTGCATTCGCTGTCTGCAATGCTACCATTGGACATCCCAACCGTCGAAGGAACGTGTGGAACGTGGACCATCAACCTCTTCAATGCCAGTACTACTGCGGACTGGGGTTCGGCCTCGGTTGATATCTACATCGACGGCACGATGATTGCTTCCGAAACCAACAACGCATTGGCCATCGACAGCAACTCCGATGGATGGCCTGAAGAGCTAGGCACGAGTACATTCTCTTTTGCTGCCAATGAGGGTACCGTAGTTGATTTTATCTTCAACAACAGTAGCGACACTGGATTCACCTCTTACGAGGTCCTCGATCAGAATGGAAACGTCTTGTTCGAAAGCGCGAGCGACATGGAATTCGCTGCGGGAAGCGTCTTTGGATTGAAACCGTGTGACACTGATGTCAACTGTGGATTCCTTGAAATCACCTTTCTAGATGATTCACAAGAAGGATGGCTAGGAGGCGCCTTTGAGGTCTTCTCATCCGAATATGGCGTGTACGCCAGCATCGACTTCAACGGAGTTTATTTCGAAAGCCTTTACCCTTTCTACCAAACCAAAGTGTTTGTCCCCGTAAATGCGGGTGAACTGGGCTTTACTGTGTCTGAACCGATGTACTACGCTGATTTATGCGGTTACATCGTCCAAGGACCCGGTGGCGAGTTGTTGGTCGATGAGAGTTCGCCCTATATCGCTCCACAATCTGTCGAAGGCATTGTGGCATGTGATGAGGGGGATGACAGCCAATGCAATGCCACGTTTGACGTGGACCAGGCTACGACCGTTGGAGGCATTCCCATTGCAGGATCAGTGGACATCACCATTTACGACTACAACATCAATGCGACCTATGCATGGGACTTTGGTGATGAGGGAACAAGCGATGACCCCTTTGCATCATGGACTTACAATACAGACGGCCCGTACAACTTATGCTTGACGGTCACAGACGACGCAGCAGGATGCTCTGACACGTATTGTCAAGCCATTTCAGTGGACTCACTGGGGCTGTTGAATGGATTCTTGAGTGGTTTCACCATCAACGTCATTGACGGTGGTGAAAGTGGAAGCATCAATTCGGTCAACGAGGCGAACCTCACTTTTGCCGATGCGACCGTTTATCCGAATCCAGCTCAGGATTGGTTCATGATCAACGGAGTTGAATCCAACACCATTTGGACGGGACGTTTATTCGACGTTGCCGGTAACGCAGTCCGTGATTTCAATGGAACAGGCTCAACGTTAGTGGATGTATCCAACCTGCCTCGCGGGTTGTATTTGATGCAACTATCCACAAACACAGCTGCATCCAAGCCAGTGCGTGTGGTCATTCAATAACACAAAAATCCAAGCCCTCCACTCCTCTGAGTGGGGGGCTTTTTTTTTCCTCAAGTGATACGTGTCGCGCTCTCGCAATTCAGCCAAACGAAAACGTTTTTTGGAGATCTGTCTTTGTCCGTTATCTTGGACAAAACACGTAACTCATGCGCTCCAACACAGAAATTTTATCCCAAGCTTGGGTCGTCCTGCAGAACAATTGGCTCACGGCCATCGGACTAACCGTTTTACACGGCGTCATCTCGGGTATCATTGGAAGCGTTGGATTTGGCGTCGGTTCCATTGTGTTGAGCGGTGCGCTAACCTTCGGCTTTTACCGTACCATGGTACAAATATACCGTGGCCAGACACCTCAGTTCGAAACATACTTTGACGGCTTCCGTAACTTTCTGCCAACGCTCATTGCCTTCTTACTGACTGCGGTCATCGTCATTGTTGGGATGATTCTACTGGTCATTCCAGGGATCCTTGCAGCAATAAGCATCTCCCAAACATTTTACATCCTTCAGGACCGACCTGAACTCGGAGCAGAGGGAGCTATTCGTGAGAGCGCGCGACTCGTGTGGACCAACGGAAAAATGTGGAAGGTCTTTTTCATGGGCTTTCTATGCATGTTTGTGTTAATTCTCGGCATCCTCGCTTTCGGAGTTGGTGTTCTCTTTGCTGCCCCCCTTATCAGCGTGATGGGAGCCGGACTCTATGATGAACTCCTCGCATTCGACAAACAGGGAGCTCCGGTTGAGTATATCTGATCATTTCAACCGAAAGAATTCACGAGAGTTGCCCCCCCGCGAAAGAGGGCTTCTGTAGCTTCCCATTTCGGCGCTCTTAAAAAGATCACCTTTTCACAAAAAGGCATGGATTGGAAAGTGCATTTTCCAGGCATGGTGTTGGTCTAAAAAAAGTCTTCATCGTTGCTGAAAAGAAAATCAATCGTCATTTCTTTGCATCGTGATTCGTGAGAAAAATTTCATTGTAAGAGCTTCAGCGACCTTAGGTCTCTGCCTTTGGATGCTTGTATTGA
>Ga0233426_10001284_pt1 | contig 23616 bp, 21 predicted proteins | sample SI_118_April2016_6_FD_179875 | JGI IMG/M metagenome (GOLD analysis project Ga0233426, IMG submission 179875) | Seawater microbial communities from Saanich Inlet, British Columbia, Canada - SI_118_April2016_10_MG | ecosystem: Environmental > Aquatic > Marine > Inlet | place: Canada: British...
TTGATCTGCGTAAACATTCCCCTACTTTTGGGAAGTATATTGCTATTGAATTGTCTGAAGAAAATAAAAAGCAAATTCTTATTCCAAAAGGTTTTGCTCATGGTTTTGTTGTGTTGAGCAAAGAAGCTGTTTTAACGTATAAGGTAGATAATTACTATCATCAAGCATCTGAACGTGGTATTGCATATGATGATAAAAACTTAGCCATAGATTGGAAGTTACCTCCAAAAGATATTAAAGTGTCTGCCAAAGATGCTAATCAAGTGTTACTCAAGAACTCAGATTTATTTTAAATACATATAATTTTTTTATTCTTCTTGGTTTCCTTAAACTTTGTTTATAATTGATAAAAATCAATTTTTTAAGCAGTCTTTTCATCTATAAAAACCCAAGAATTATTAAATCCAAAATGGAGAACCTCAATCATTATTAAGTCTTTAATTATTATTCCGTATTTTTATATTAATATCAGTTAAATATTAGCTCTCTTTAATAGTTAAATAATTATATTTGCAGCGAAATTAACACATAATAATAATTGTTTTTGAAACTGTAAAAGTCTCTAAAAAATATTTAAAAGTTAATTTTATAATTAATGGAAAAACTAACTCATATAATCCCTATAAAGTGGTTTGTTTTGTTCACGAAGCCTAGACATGAATTAAAAGTTTTAGAACGTTTAATTCCATTCGGTATCGAAGCATATACTCCAACCAAAATAGTAACACGGCAATGGTCTGATCGTAAGAAGAAGATGACCATTCCTTTACTACCTTCTATGGTGTTGGTAAATTTAGAAAATAAAAATCCAAATATAGTTTTTGATATTCCGGGAGTGGTCAGGTATTTATTTGATCAAGGAAAGCGAGCTGTAGTGTCTAATGCCGAGGTTGTTGCTATGCAATGCTATCAAAATAATACATTACATATTGATGAAAATGAGCTTAAAATTGGGGATACCGTTAAGGTACCTCTATTAGAACAAGAGGCCATTTTACTTTCCCAAAAAGGGAAAAATTGTATCGCACAGCTTAAAAAGCTTGGTGCTATTGTTTCGTTTCAATTGAGTTAATCAATTGATTTTTTTATGTTATAAATGTCCATTACTGTGAGTAGTGAAGGCGAAGCCGTTTAAAAGTTTAACTTTGTCGCAAAATATAAGTAATTATGTCTGTAAATTTTTACAAGGAAATAGAAGAAGAACTTCAAAGTTTAGGGTTTACCATTATTGATGCTGATTTGCAAAGACCATGGGGTGCCTTTTATTATATTGATGAAAATCAAGCCCAGGAATTTTCAAATCATTTTTTTGAGGGTATAGACATTAATACCCTAAAAATTGATGGAAAGTTGAGTCCTAAAATTTTAATCATAAAACCTCAGGTGAAGCTATCATGGCAATATCATAATAGACGTGCAGAAATATGGCAGGTCTATCAAGGTAAAGTAGGTGTGGTACAAAGTGAAACAGATATTGAAACTGAAATGAACGTGTATGCTATTGGAAGTCAATTGAAACTTAATCAAGGAGTGAGACATCGTCTTATAGGTTTGGATGATTATGCCGTTGTAGCTGAAATTTGGCAACATACAGATGAAATCCCGTCAGATGAAGAGGATATTATAAGAGTACAAGATGATTTTGGGAGATAAATGATTAAAATAAACAGTTTAAAATATATTAGTTTTTATAAATAAAGAATGAATATTATAGTTATAGGTTCTGGATATGTTGGGCTCGTTTCAGGGACTTGTTTTGCAGAAATGGGAAATATCGTTACTTGCGTAGATATAAATGAACAAAAGATAGAAAACCTAAAAAAAGGAATCATTCCTATTTTTGAGCCTGGTTTGGAACAGATGGTTCTAAAAAACGTTAAAAACAAGAACTTACTTTTTACAACAAATTTAGAAGAAGCCATTAGCGAAGCTGAAATTATTTTTATTGCGGTGGGTACTCCGATGGATGAAGATGGTTCTGCTGATTTACAATATGTAAAAGCCGTAGCCAAAGAGATAGGACAAAGTATGACTAAAAAACTTCTTGTTGTAGATAAATCTACTGTTCCAGTTGGAACTGCAGATCAAGTAAAAGAGGTAATTCAGCATGAATTAGACAAGAGAAATGTTTTAATAGAGTTTGATGTCGTTTCTAATCCAGAATTTTTAAAAGAAGGAGATGCGATTAGCGACTTTATGAAACCAGATCGAGTGGTGATTGGAGCAGAGACTGTTGAAGCAATGGACATTATGAAACAATTGTATTCGCCATTTTTTAGAACCCATGATCGCTTCATTACTATGGATGTAAGATCTGCCGAAATGACCAAGTACGCTGCTAATGCCATGTTGGCTACAAAGATTTCTTTTATGAATGAAATTGCCAATATTTGTGAGAAAGTAGGGGCTGATGCCAATCAAGTACGCATCGGAATTGGTTCAGATCAACGTATAGGATACGGCTTTATTTATCCGGGAGCAGGATATGGAGGGGCTTGTTTTCCAAAAGATGTAAAAGCACTGATTAAAATAGCTAAAAATAACGATTATACTGCACAATTAATTACTGCAGTAGAAAAAGTAAATAATGCACAGAAATTAGTCATCGCTCAAAAAATAGTAAATCGTTTTGGAGAAGACCTAACCGGTTTTTCTTTTGGTATTTGGGGCTTGGCCTTTAAACCAGGTACAGATGACATGCGAGAAGCACCATCCATTCATACAATTAAAGAATTGGTGAAACGAGGTGCAAAAATAAAAGCCTATGATCCGAGAGCTATCGATCAAGCTAAAGAGCGCTACCTCAAGGGGATTGAAAACATAACCTATGTGGCCTCTAAGTATGAGGTTTTAAAAGACTCGGTTGCATTAATATTGCTCACAGAATGGAAAGAGTTTCGTTCACCTAATTTTGAAGTATTAAAAAATCAAATGAAAAATCCTGTTATTTTTGATGGGAGAAATCAATATATAGCTTACGATTTGGGCAATAAAGGTTTTGAATATTATAGGATTGGAAAATAATGAAATTGACTACCGGTGGTAGCCGAGAAAAAATAAATTTAAATGAAAATTGAATTAAGTAATAAATTAATTTTAGTCACTGGAGGTGCCGGATTTATTGGGTCAAATTTATGTGAGGAACTACTTCATCTTGGTAATAAAGTTGTTTGTTTGGATAATTTTGCTACTGGTAAAAGAGAGAACATCAAAGAGTTTCTTAATGATCCTAACTTTACTCTAATTGAAGGAGACATTAGAAAACTAGAAGATTGTTTAAAAGCTACTAAAGATGTTGATTATGTTTTGCATCAAGCGGCATTAGGATCGGTTCCTAGATCTATTAAAGATCCAATTACATCCAATGATGTTAATGTGAGTGGTTTTTTAAATATGCTGTTAGCTTCTAGAGACAATGGAGTGCAACGTTTTGTTTTTGCTGCAAGTTCATCAACATACGGTGACTCAGAATCAATGCCAAAAGTCGAAGATGTTATTGGAAAACCTTTATCTCCTTATGCCATTACTAAATATGTAAACGAGCTGTACGCAGATATTTTTTCAAAAACTTATGGATTAGAGACGATTGGTCTTCGATACTTTAATGTTTTTGGCAGAAAGCAAGATTCAAATGGTGCTTATGCAGCGGTGATTCCAAAATTTGTAAGCCAACTCATTAAAGGAGAGTCACCTGTTATTAATGGGGACGGAAATTATTCAAGAGACTTTACCTACATTGATAATGTGATACAAGTAAATTTATTAAGCCTTATTACAACTGACGAAAAAGCCATTAATACTATCTATAATGTGGCTTATGGTGATCGTAATACACTAAATGATTTAATGGGATATTTGAAAGAGTATTTATCTGAGTTTGATTCAAAAATTTCAAACATTGAAGCTATATACGGGCCAAACAGAGATGGGGATATTCCACATTCACATGCTAGTGTTAATAAAGCAATAGATTTATTAAAATACAACCCTCAGTTTTCATTACAAAAAGGCTTAAAAGAAGCTGCTAAATGGTATTGGGAAAATTTATAAAAATAAGATATGAATAAAGACAAAATAGCAATTATAGGTTTAGGATATGTAGGCTTGCCTTTGGCAAGATTGTTTGCTACAAAATATTCAGTAGTTGGTTTCGATATCAATGAAGGCAGGATTGCTGAATTGATGTCGGGTACAGACATCACCTTAGAGGTAGATGATGCTACTTTACAAAGTGTATTGGTGACAGAAAATACGAGTAAAAACGGATTGTTTTGCTCTAATAAATTAGAAGATATCAAAGATTGCACCTATTACATCATTACTGTACCTACCCCTGTTGATAAAAATAATCGACCTGTTTTAACACCGCTTATAAAAGCGAGTGAAACAGTAGGCACGGTCTTGAAAAAAGGAGACGTGGTCGTTTATGAATCTACCGTATATCCGGGTGCTACCGAAGAAGAATGTATTCCGGTATTAGAAAGAGTTTCTAAACTCGTTTTCAACAAAGACTTTTTTGCAGGGTATTCACCTGAACGAATCAATCCGGGAGACAAAGAACATACTGTAGAAAAAATATTAAAAGTAACCTCTGGTTCTACACCAGAGATAGGGGTAAAAGTAGATGCCTTGTACAAATCAGTTATTACAGCAGGTACACATTTGGCACCTACCATTAAAGTAGCGGAGGCTTCAAAAGTAATAGAGAATTCACAAAGAGATATCAACATTGCTTTCGTAAATGAATTGGCAAAGATTTTTAATTTAATGGATATCAATACCCATGATGTGTTGGAAGCTGCAGGAACAAAATGGAATTTCTTGCCTTTTAAACCAGGTTTGGTTGGGGGGCATTGCATAGGTGTAGACCCATACTATTTAGCGCAAAAAGCACAGGAATATGGCTATCACCCTGAAATTATTTTGGCGGGTAGACGACTAAATGATGGCATGGGAGCCTATGTTGCTTCGCAATTGGTAAAAACGATGATACAGAAAGATATCAAAATCAAAAATGCAAATGTGTTAGTATTAGGGGTTACTTTTAAAGAAAACTGCCCAGATGTTAGAAACACGAAAGTAGTAGATGTAGTAGCAGCTTTAAAAGAGTATAATACCCAAGTAACTATTTATGATCCTTGGGCAAATGAAGAAGAGGTGATGCATGAATATGGTTTGAAATCGACTCGAAGTTTGCCAACTCAAAAATTTGATGCAATAGTTTTAACTGTTGCTCATTATGATTTTTTGAGTTTGGATTTAAACACATTATTAGGTAAATGTGGAGTGATTTATGATGTAAAGGGGGTTTTGGAATGTTTAGTAGATGCAAAGTTATAATTAAAATTAGATTTAAAAAATAAAATGAGTTCATACAGAAGAGCCGCTTTATTGTCATATGTCAACATAATACTAAGGAATGCTGTAGGAATATTTCTTACTCCTTTTGTTGTAAGGATGCTAGGAAAAGAAGATTTTGGTCTTTACAGTTTAATTGGTTCTTATATCGCATATTTAACGGTTTTAGACTTAGGTTTAAATACTACTGTTGTTAGATATATCGCTCAATATAGAACAGAGAAAGATAAAAAAAGTGAAGAAAATTTTGCGGCAAATATATTAATAGTTTATTTTTTTCTGACCTTGATTATAGCTTCTTTAGGAATTATTATGTATTTCAATACAGATTATATATTTTTAGAAGCTTTGAATACATCAGAGTTAGAAAAAGCAAACACGATGATCCTTATTCTAATTTGTAATATAATGATTACCATACCTAGTAAGGCATTTGAAGGGATTTGTGTAGGATATGAGAAGTTTGAATTTGTAAAATCAATGGCAATAATTAAATACCTGTCACGTTCAATCTTGGTAGTTGCTATTCTTACTAAGGGTTATGATTCTCTTGGTTTAGTTGTTCTTGATACATTATTAAATGTTTTTTTTATAGGCATAACAATTTATTATGTATTTTTTGTTTTAAAAATCTTTCCAAAATTTCATAGCTTTAAACTAGGGTTTTTAAAAGAGATATTTGGATACTCTATTTGGGTGTTCATTTTTGCTTTGGTTTTTCAATTCAAATGGAGTACGGGCCAAGTTGTTTTAGGTGCAAATACTGATACAGTAACAGTAGCTATATTTGCTATAGGAATTACTTTAGGTATGTATTTTAATGCTTTTGGAAATGTGATAAATGGCCTATTGCTGCCGAAAGTAGTCAAATATGTATATGATGGAATTAACCCAAAGGAAGAATTAAAAAAAATGATTGAAGTAAGTAGATTAACTTTATTAGTTTTATCATTTATTTTGTTAGCTTTTATACTTTTTGGGAAAGACTTTATTTTTTTATGGCTGGGAAAAGATTTTGAAGAAGCTTGGATGGTTGGATTACTATTTATGATCGCTCACACAATATCCATTACACAGGGTTATATTCATAAAATTTTAGAGGCTAAAAAAATATTGAAATTTAAATCATTATCCTTTCTTGTTTTTGGTTCTTTTGGGATCATTGCTGGAAGTATATTTTCAAAAACAGAGGGAATTACTGGTATGATATATGGCATTATAATATTCGAATTTCTGCTTCAAATATTTTTAAATGTTTATTATCAAAAAGCACTAAAAATTCCAATATTACACTACTTAAAAAGTACGTTTTTGTCTTATATAATTGCTCTTTGTTTTTTGTTCCTAATAACTTATTATTTAAAAAAATATTTTTTAGTAGAAAGTTGGTTTAGTTTTTTGATTCAAGCAACATCTTATTCAATATTATTTGGAGTAACAGTCTATTGCTTTGTTTTTTCAATGAAGGAAAAGCAATTAATAAAAAGTTTGATTTTTTTTAAAAAAAATATGTAGTAAAATTGGCTTTATATGTTAATAAAAAATTTAATTTTAAGTTTTAAAAAGAAAGTTCAAAATTATAAGTTGAAGAGGTTTCTCACATTAGAGGGAAGAGATCACAATTTACAAATTGGAGCCTTAGTGATTTTAGCAGATGGCTCTAAAAAGACAGATATATTGTTGAGAAATAATGTCACCTTATATGGTACACTTTCATCTCAAACCGGTGGAAAAATAATATTTGGGAATAATACTCGATTAGGGAGAAATTCTATAATTAAGTCAGTAAATAGCGTGCAAATAGGTGATTACACTGCAATTGCCGATAACGTTGTTATAACAGATAATAACAACCACCCTGAAGACCCAGACTTTAGGAGAAAAATGAAGTTAGATTCTTTAGGTGGTGATATGAGACTTTGGAAGCATTCTGAAAATGCAGCAATTATAATAGGCGAAAACGTTTGGGTTGGTGAAAAATCTCGAATTCAAAAAGGAGTGTCTATTGGTGATAATTCTATTATTGCTGCTGGGTCTATTGTAACTAAGAATGTGCCGCCTAATACTATAGTGGCTGGTATACCTGCAAAAATTATAAAAGAAATATAAATAATGAAATATAATGTTTGTTTTGCAACTGACAATAATTATTCACAACATTTGGCAGTTGCGTTAATCAGTTTATTTGTTAACAATAAAAATATTAATGAACTAGAGGTATATGTTTTAAGTAACAAGGTATCACGCCAAAATATTAATAAATTAAAAGAAATTGAAGAAAGATTTGAAAGAATAATACATTTTGTAAATGTAGATAATATTGAAGCATTTATAGGAATAACTGTGAATGTGAATGCGCTGTCTATTAGCACATATTTAAGATTATTCTTAACAAAGTTGTTGCCTGAGTCGATTAACACAGTTCTATATTTAGATTGTGATATTATTGTAAATTCTAATATAGATTCGATATGGGATTGTGACATAGATAATAATTATGTTGCAGGCGTCAAGGATACAATGTATCCAGAATATTTTGAAGGAATTGGATTGCCTATAAATAAATGTTATATTAATGCAGGCGTACTTCTAGTAAACTTAAAAAAGTGGAGAGATGATAATATCACTCTTAAATTTATACAATTTATTAACAAATTTAAAGGTGATGTTCCTCACCTTGACCAAGGTGTCATAAACGGAGTTTTACAAGATAAATTAATTCTAGATTTAAAGTATAACGTTCAAACCCCCTTGTTTATATTTAAAAAATATAAATACATAATTGATTTTTTTAAATTACATAACTACTACACAGAAAAAAATTGGAATTATGCTAAAGAGTTTCCAACTATAATACATTATTCATCCTCCTATGCTGGAAGACCTTGGTTTAAATATAGTTTTCATCCTAAAAAATCTCTCTACAGGTATTATAAAAAAATAAGCCCTTACAGCGAAAATAAATTACAAAATGAAAATGTTAGTATTATAAGAAAAATTAAATATTTTCTAATGATTAATTTTCAATCAGTCTACCTTATGCTCAAAAAGATAAATGAATAATAAATTAATAATTTTTTCATACGATTTCCCACCATCTAATGGAGGGATTGCAAGACTTTGTTATGAAATTGCACAAGGAATGTATTCTCGATATGATGAAGTAATAGTGCTAACTAGAAGCAAAAAAGGACCTCAAAAACCTTATGATCAGAGCTTGTTTGAAATTAAATATTTACCATCAAAGAGATTTAACTGCGAGTTAATGGCATGGTGGTATTTATTAACTTTAAAAAATAAAAAAAACTATACTTTATTATGTGGACTTTGGCATCCCGAAGCCTTTTTAGCTCTTTTGGCAGGTTTTAAAAAAATAAATGTTTTAGTCCATGGTGCTGAATTAATTTCAGGTGACTCTAATTTCAGAAAGCGATTTTGGTTAGGAATATATGCGAAAAATTTATTAAAGAGAATGACTATTATTGCTAACAGTGATTATACAGCTAGGTTAACAAAAAAAATAATTCCAAAATCAAATATCTTTACATTACCTCTTGCGGTCAATCAAAATTTCTTTAAGCCATCAAAAAAAACTAACTCAAAAAAATTAATTTTTGGTACAGTATCAAGAATATTAAGATTTAAGGGTCATGATTTTATTTTAAAAACATTAAATGGACTTTCTAAAGATCAACTTTCTAAATTAGAATGGCATATTGCAGGTACTGGCCCGTATTTAGAGACTATAAAAAAGAATGTTATTGATTTAGGGTTAGAAAAAACTGTCTTTTTTCATGGTTTTATACCAGATCAACAATTGGTGACATTTTATAATAGTTTAGATTGTTTTATTTTATGTACTAGGCAAACAGAAAAGAGCAATCATGTAGAGGGTTTTGGTTTAGTTTTTTTAGAGGCACAATCATGTGGTGTACCTGTAATAGGTACTAATTGTGGAGGTATTCCTTCAGCTATTAAAAATCAAAATGGAGGTTGGCTTATAGAGCAAGACTCTGAAAAAGAATTAAATAGATTATTCAATAAAATATTATCAAATCCAATATCTTTAAAAAATCAAGCAAGATTAGCAAGAGAAAGAGTTTTGAGAGAATGCACATGGAATATGTATTGTGAGAAATTAAGAAAGATTATTTAATGGATTGGATACCAATAGAATATTACATTGCTAGCTTCTATTCAATTTTGAGTATATTTCTTTTTTTTATGTTAATACCGTTATTTAGGTTTTCCAGTAACCAAAGAGTTTTTGTTTATAACTATCGATTCAACACATTACTAATATTATTTCTTGTAATTTTATTTATTGGTCTTAGAGATACTATGGGGGCAAGGGAGTATTTCGGTGATACAAAATCATATACAAATTTGTATCAATCTTTATCAACTGGTGATTTTTTACTTTTTACCAAAGACCCTGGGTTTTATTTTTTTATGAAATTATGTTCAAGTTGGATAAGTGTAAAATGGTTTTATATTTTGTGTGCTTCATTGTATTTAATCCTTCCCTACATAGCTTTTAAAAAGTGGTTTGGTAATAATGCCTTCATAGCTTTAGTTATGTTTGTAGTTTCTTTATCATTTTTGGGTTACGGTATTAATGGTTTAAGAAATGGATTGGCAACATCTTTTTTCATTTATGCATTAGCAGCTATGGAAACAAATAAAATTAAATCGATATTCATTATGATTTTAGCCTATACTTTTCATCAAACCTTATTATTGCCATTCATTGTTTATTTTTTAACGTTAAAATTTACAAAAACAAAATTGTTGATTAGGTTATGGTTATTTATGGTTGTAGTCTCTTATTTTTTAGGAAATAGCTTTAATGAAATTATTAACAATTTTAGTGATTTTATTGATTTTGGGGGCGATAGGGGCACAAATTTATTCGCAGACGAATTAGACGGAAGACTTATGGATAGAAAATATCGATTTGATTTTATTTTATATAGTGGTTTACCTATTCTGTTTGGATATTTTTACATTAAAAAAATTACTGATAAGTTTTATACCCAAATATTTAATATATATATCATAAACAATTGTGTTTGGCTTTTTTTAATATACGCAGCATATTCAAATAGGATTGCTTATTTATCCTGGTTTTTACTTCCAATAATTTTGATTTATCCATTGTTAAAATATAATTTATACAAAAACCAAAACACCTTAATAGGTTATCTCGTCTTTGGTAGCTTGTTATTTACTTTATTAAATGAATTTTTATGATTACAGTTTATACCCCAACATTCAATAGAGGATATATTATATCAACCTTATACTATAGTTTACTTAGACAGTCTAACCAAAATTTTGAATGGTTAATCATTGATGATGGTTCTAAAGATGAGACTTGTCAACTAGTTTCTAAATGGATTAAAGATGATAAGATAAAAATTAGATATGAATACCAAGAGAATAAGGGCAAAATGGAAGCTTTAAATTTAGCTCATGATTTAATAAGTAGTGAGTTAAATGTTTGTGTTGATTCAGATGATTACTTAGTTGATGATGCAATAGAAACAATTTATAATGAATGGTATAAAGTCAAAGACAATAAAAAAATAGCAGGTATTGTTGGCTTAGATGTTTTTAAGAATGGAGAAGTAGTTGGTACTAAATTTCCTAAAGATTTAGTTTATTCAAAATTCTCACATTTTTTTGATAAAATAACTAAAGGGGATAAGAAATTTATTTATAGAACTGAGGTTGTCAAGCAATACCCTAAATACCCTAGTTTTGCTAATGAAAAATTTCCTGCACCTGGATACCTATATAGGTTAATTGATCAAGATTATGACTTGTTTTTGATAAATAAAGTATTGTGTGTTGTTGAATACTTGGATGATGGCCTTTCAAAAAATAAATACTTACAGTTCAAAAATCACCCAAATTCATTTATGTTTTATAGGTTAGAGTTGATAAGATTATCAGATAGTTTTCTTGATAAATATAAAAGTGCAATTCATTATGTAAGTAGCTGTTTATTTGCTAAAAAATCATTTTTTAATAATAAATATTTTTTATTAGTAATATTAGCATTATTACCTGGTTTAATACTTAATTTATATTTTAGATTTACCAATAAAAAAAATAAAATTTGAAACAAAAAATAACAGGCAGGGATAGTTTTTCTAAGTATAGAACAACCATCTTAATAATAATTAAATTATTTTCTTTTTTTGGAAAGAAAACTAATTATAAGTTATTAAATATTTCTAGAAATTTAGGTGGGCACCTTGGTTTACTTCTTAGATATATTTTTTTAAAAAATTCTGCAAAAAAAATTGGAGACAATGTTGCGGTAAAACAAGGTGTATATTTTTTTAATGTTGAAAACCTAGTTGTGGGTAACAACGTTAGTTTTAATCCTATGTGCTACATTGAAGCAGCTGGAGGTATAGAAATAGGAGATTTTGTATCTATTGCTCATTCATGTTCATTAGTTAGTTCAGATCATACTTGGTTTGATGATAATGTTCCTATTCAATATAATGAATCAATTTACAGAAAAATAGAAATAAAAGATGACGTTTGGTTAGGCTGTGGAGTCAGAGTCTTAAAAGGTTCTGTAATTAACACAAGATCAATTGTAGCAGCTGGTGCTATTGTAGTTAGTGAAATTTTTTCAAATACTATAGTTGGAGGTGTGCCCGCTAAAGAAATAAAAAAAATTTAATAACTGGTGATAAAAAAATAAAAATATAATGTGCGGTATTAATGGTTATTTATTTAATAATATAGAATCATCAAGTGAGAGTATTTATCATCGGATAAAAAAAATGAATAATTTAATAATTCATAGAGGACCAGATGATGAAGGGACTTATACTGAAGAGAATAACAATTATTCGATAGCTCTAGGCATGCGAAGGCTTTCAATTATTGATATAGAGAGTGGGTCTCAACCAATTTTTTCTGATGATAAACAAGTTATTATTGTTTTTAATGGAGAGATCTATAATTATCAAAAATTAAAAAAAGAATTAGAAGAAAGTAATATTTCTTTCAAGACCAACAGTGATACTGAAGTCATCTTAAAACTTTACCTTGAATTTGGAATAGAATCATTTTCAAAGCTAGATGGAATGTTTGCTTTTTCTATTTATGATAAAAGAGTAAATAAATTATATATAGCACGAGATTTTTTTGGGGAAAAACCACTTTATTATTCAAATAATGAAAGAGGTTTATTTTGGGGGTCAGAACTCAAATCTCTCAAATCTCAATTAGACTACAAACCAGAAATTTGCACAAAAGCACTTGAGTTGTACTTTTCATTAACATATATACCAGCTCCTTATACTATTTATGAAGGTGTTTTAAAGTTAGAACCTAATAAATATATAGAATATTCCATCGCAGATAATAATCTTTTAATTCATCAGATTAGTAAAAATAATAAAGAATCAAATTTTAATGGCTCATTTAATGATGCGAAAGAAAAAACAAAAAAAATAGTCAATCAAAGTGTGCTTAGTAGATCTATTTCGGATGTGCCCATTGGTACTTTCCTTTCGGGTGGTGTTGATTCTTCAATAGTTAGTTATTGTTTATCACAAAGCACTGATAAAAAAATTGACACATTTTCTATTGGATTTGATAAGAAACAATTTGATGAAACAGAAAAATCTAGAGTAGTTGCAAAATTAATTAATAGTAACCATCACGAATATATTGTGAATGAAAAAAGCTTGTATGATGATTTAGATAGAATACTAAATAATTTTGATGAACCTTTTGCTGATTCATCAGCTTTACCAACTTATTTAGTATCCAAGAAAACAAGTAACCATGTTAAAGTAGCTTTAACAGGTGATGGAGGTGACGAAGTGTTTGGAGGTTACAATAAATATCATATAAATACTATCAATAATTTTTACACAAATGTAATTCCAGAAAAGGCTCATAAATTATTGAAAAATACATGTTCATTTCTCCTAAAAACAAAAGATGATAATAGAGGTGTTAAATTTAAACTTAAGAAAACTCTTAATTCTATAGATTATAATAATAATTTTTATTGGAATATGATTTCTTTAGGATTTAAAGAGAATGAAATTAATAAAATATTAATCAAAAGCTCTAATGGAATTTTTAATTATTATAAAGATAATATAGGTCTAAGTAAAACAAAAACTCTTTCAGATCTCAGAAATATTGATAAGCATATAAGCTTAGAAGGTGATATGTTAGTTAAAGTTGATAGAACCAGTATGTTATCTTCACTTGAATGTCGAGCTCCATTTTTAAATAAACAATTATGGGAATTTAGTAATTCTTTACCTTCAAATTATCTAATTAGAAATAGTTCAAAGAAACATATACTTAAAGAATCATTTAAAGATGTATTTCCACCCAATTTCCTCGAAAAATCAAAAAAAGGTTTTGGAGTGCCTGTTGGTGATTGGCTTCGAACAATATTAAAAGATGAATTGATGTTTTTTTGTAATAAAAATTTTATAGAAGAGCAAAATTTATTTAACTATAGTTATATAATCGAAACGGTTAGTCGTCATCTTTCCGGTCAAGAAGATAATACCTTTAAAGTTTGGACCTATTTTTGCTTTCAAAAATGGTACAAAAAATCATATTCTAATTAATGAGTAAAAAGCTTATCCGCATAACTACTGTCCCTATGTCCTTAAAATACTTATTAAAAGGTCAAATGGCTTTTATGAGTAAGAACGGGTTTAATGTTACAATGATTAGTTCTGATGGGCAAGAACTGAATGATGTAATAGAAAATGAAAAATGTGCTCACATTATTATTCCATTATCTAGAAAAATAACAATACTTAAAGATTTAAAAGCTACTTACAATCTATATAAACTAATCAGGAAAGAAAAACCTGATATAGTTCATACACATACCCCAAAAGCAGGAATAATAGGGATGTTGGCTTCCTATTTTGCCAGAGTACCGATTAGATTACATACCGTTGCTGGACTTCCTTTAATGGAAGCAATAGGATTTAAAAGAATTATTTTAAATTTTGTTGAAAAAGTAACCTATAAATGTTCAACTAAAGTATTTCCTAACTCATATGGTTTAAAAAAGATTATTTTAAAACATAGATTTACTTCAGATAACAAGATTAAGGTAATTGGAAATGGAAGCTCTAATGGAATTGATAGCTCCTATTTTGATCCTGAATTATTTTCAATTAAAGATAACGAAGATCTAAAAACTAATTTAGGAATAAATAAGACTGATTTCGTTTTTATTTTTGTTGGTCGTATTGTCTCTGATAAAGGGATTAATGAGTTAGTTGAAGCTTTTCATAAAATATGTTTAGTTAAAGAAAATATAAAACTACTATTAGTTGGTCCTTATGAAGATGAATTAGACCCTTTACAAAAAAAGACCAAACTATTAATTAATAATAATGAAAACATTATTTCAGTAGGATATCAAAATGATGTAAGACCTTATTTTTCAATATCTAATTGTTTAGTATTTCCGAGTTACAGGGAAGGTTTTCCTAATGTTGTTATGCAGTCAGGAGCGATGGGTTTATGTAGTATTGTCTCAAATATCAATGGGTGTAACGAGATTATAGAAAACAATAAAAATGGTTTAATTATTCCTGTCAAGAATACTGAAGAAATTCTTGATGCTATGTTAAAAATATGCTCTGATAAAAATTTATTTATGAAGCTCAAATTAAACTCTCGATCTTTGATTAAAAAAAAATACGAGCGAGAATTATTTTGGATTTCTTTATTAAAAGAATATAATGATTTGATAAATAGAATATAAATTATTTCTAATGAAAAATACAGAATTAATAGTTATTGGTTATTCAGGCCATTCGTATGGTTGTATTGAAGTTGCAATTATGCAAGAGTTTTCAATTGTTGGTTACCATGATATTTTAGAAAAGGTCAATAATCCATATCATCTAAAATATTTAGGTCATGAGAATACTATTGATTCAAACAATAACCCATTTATAGCTATAGGAGATAACAGTATTCGAAGAAAAATCTATGAAAAATTGAGGTCAAATAATATTTTCCTAAATACGATTCTGATACATTCGAATACTACAATTTCAAAATCTTCTTTGATTGAAGAACAAACCTTCATAAGTGCTGGTGTTATTATAAATCCACAAGTCAAAATAGGTATAGGTTGTATTATTAATACTGGGGCAATTATTGAGCATGATTGTTCTATTGGTAAATTTAGTCATATTGCTCCTGGAGCTGTTTTAGCTGGAAATGTTTCAATTGGAAGTGAGTGTTTCATAGGAGCAAACGCAGTAATTAAGCAAGGTGTAAAAGTTGGTGACAACGTAATTATTGGAGCTGGAGCAGTAGTTTTAAAAGATGTAAATTCTAATACGACATTCGTAGGTAATCCTGCTAAACAAATATAATATGATACCATTATCAATACCAAATATAAACGGAAACGAATGGAAATACGTAAAAGATTGCCTTGATACTGGTTGGATATCTTCAGCTGGAGCATATGTTAATAAGTTTGAAGAGGCTATTCAAAATTATACTGGAGTGAAATATGCAATAGCATGTATGAATGGAACTGCTGGTTTACAAGTTTCTTTAAACCTTGCAGGAGTTTCTTCTGATGATATCGTTATCGCACCAAACTTAACCTTTGTAGCTACATTAAACGCTATCTCATACTCAGGTGCAGAGATTGCTTTAACAGATATTTGTGAGGATTCTTGGCAAATGGACGTTGTTTTACTTCAAAATTGGTTAGAAAATAATACGATCACTAAATTTGTTAACGATAAACCGGTAACTACAGAAATAGCCTCTGGTAAAAAAATTGGTGCAATCATGCCAGTCTACGTTTTAGGGGGATTTATCGATGTTGATAAATTGGTAGAAATAAGTGCTACTTATGGTATCCCTCTAATAGAAGATAGTACAGAGGCACTAGGAAGCTTTAAAAATGGAAGGCATGCGGGATCCTTCGGTTTAACAGGAGTTTTAAGTTTTAATGGAAATAAAATTATATCTACTGGTGGTGGTGGAATGATCTTAACTAACGATAAAGATATAGCCAACAGGGCAAAGCACATTACAACAACTGCTAAAACAGATCCATTAGATTATTTTCATGACGAAGTTGGGTATAATTACCGTTTAGTAAATATATTAGCTGCTATAGGGGTCGCACAAATGGAAAACTTTGAAAGTATCCTAAAACGAAAAAAAGAAATTGATGCGCTTTATAGAAGTGAATTACACGGAATAGGAGATATCAAGTTTCAGGAGAATGATTCTAATTCAGAACCTAATTGCTGGTTATTCACCTTTCGAACAAAAAAAATGAGAGAGCTACTAAATCATTTGAATAATAATAAAATTCAAAGTAGACCATTTTGGACACCAATGAATAATCTCCCAATGTATAAAGATTTAAAATATATTAGTCAAAATGATATATCAAATAAAATTTTTAAAGAGTGCATAAGTATCCCATCTTCATCAAATTTAACAATAGATGATCAATATAAAGTTATATTAGAAATTAAAAATTTTTATAAGTAATGATGTTACCAAATATTTCCGAGTTTATTAAGAATTATGTAACGAAAAGAGAAAATAGCTTTTTCAAAAATGATCTAATAAACAATAAAGAAAAATTAACTAAAGAAATTAAAGGGAAATCCATTTTAGTCATTGGAGGAGCAGGGACTATAGGTTCCTCTTATGTTAAAGCAGCACTTAGGTATCATCCATCTGAATTAATAGTTGTAGATACTAACGAAAATGGTCTAACAGAGCTAACAAGAACATTAAGGAGTGATTCTAACATGACTGTTCCAGATAGTTATTTGACGTATCCAATGTCTTTCAATTCTGAAGTTTTTTATAAAATGGCTAAAGCTCATGGAACTTTTGATATTGTAGCTAATTTTGCAGCGCATAAGCATGTTAGGAGTGAAAAAGATTCTTTTTCTATTGAGGCTATGATTAAAAATAATGTTTTAGATGCAAAAAGATTGTTAGATTATTTAAAGCGAAACAAACCCTCTCATTTTTTCTGCGTTTCAACTGATAAAGCTGCCAATCCGGTGAACGTAATGGGAGGATCAAAAAAAATGATGGAGAATGTAATCATGTCTTATTCTAAAGATCTAAAAATTACAACAGCTAGATTTGCTAATGTAGCTTTTTCAAATGGTTCATTACTTTATGGTTATATAGAAAGATTACTCCAAAGACAACCAATTTCTTGTCCATCAGATGTGAAACGTTTTTTTGTTTCACCAGAAGAAAGTGGAGAAATTTGTTTATTAACAAGTATTTTGGGTAATAGTGGCGATATTTATTTTCCAAAATTAAATGAAAATCAATTGGTCAATTTTAAATCAATAACAGAGGATTTCTTTAAATATTTAAATAAAGATATAAAGATTTGTAAAAGTGAAAAAGAAGCGAAAGAAATAGCTTTAGATTTATCTGATAATTCGTCTTATCCAGTTTATTTTTTCAAAACAGATACAAGTGGAGAAAAGTTATATGAAGAATTTTACACATCTGAAGACCAAGTAAAATTTGATTTGTACGAATCTATTGGAGTTGTTACCAATTCTTTAAAACCTTCTTTTTCTGAAATGGAACTAACGATTACAGAAATTGAAACCCTTTTCAAAAGAGAATCCTATAGCAAAGAGGATGTCATAAAAATAATGAATAAAATTTTACCAAATTTCAATCATATTGAAACAGGCAAAACGTTAGATCAAAAAATGTAACCTATGTATTATTTACTAAAAAGAACTTTTGATATTTTATCTTCTGGAATTGCTATTGTAATTTTAAGTCCTATATTAATACCAGTCATTATCGGTTTGAAATTGACAGGTGAAGGTTATATTTTTTACAAGCAGGAACGAGTTGGGTTTAAAAATAAGAAATTTTTAATTTGGAAATTTGCAACCATGCTTAAGGATAGTGCAAATATGCCTGGAGGAATAATGACAACGAAAAAAGATCCTAGAATTACCCCTATGGGAGGATTTCTTAGGAAGTCTAAAATTAATGAATTACCACAGTTATTTAATATTTTTTTTGGTCACATGAGTGTTGTGGGGCCAAGACCTGTTATGAAGGTTAGTTTCGAAGCTTATCCAAAAGAAGTTCAAAAAGTGATTTATAATGTAAAACCGGGTTTAACAGGAATTGGTTCTATTATTTTTAGAAATGAAGAGGAACTAATTACTGAAGTGAAAAATAATGGTGGAGATCTTTGGGGGTTTTATAAAGGAAAAATTTATCCTTTTAAAGGAGATTTAGAGCTATGGTATCAAAATCATAAATCTTTTAGTTTAGATATGAAACTCGTGTTTCTAACCGCTTGGGTGATTTTTGTTCCCACCTCAAAATTGTATCAAAAGTGGTTTAAAGATTTACCCAAACGAAGTTTTTAATTATGATTTGATAAGTAAAAAAAACTACGATATGTGAAATATTTATTAATTTAAATGTAAAGAAATACTGTGTTTTATATAATTTCACTCATTAATTTTCTGAAAGAAAATGGGGTTAAAAAACATACACGATTAGATAGTTGTTTTAAGTAAATATTTATTGAGTATTTTAAAAAAAATAAAATAAAAATAGATTTTTTATATTTTATATATCCCATAATTCTAAGAAGAAGCTTGATTTTTTAATTATTTATAGACTAGCATAATAAAAATAAAATATATTTGTAAAAAATTAATTTCATTGAGTTACAAAGAAAACCTCTATTTTATTGCCAAATGCTTGACAATTTCTTTAGAAGAAAAAAATAGGAAAGAAATCAGAAGACTATTACAATTAAAAAAAATTGATTGGGATGCTGTTGTAAAAGTAAGTACAACTCATTATGTTTTTCCTGCACTATATTGTAATTTAAAACGTGTAGATTTTTTACAATATTTACCTCAAGATTTGGTTTCCTACATGGAATATATTGCCAATTTAAATCGTGAGAGGAATAAACAATTATTTTCACAGGTAAACGAATTAAATAAAACATTATTAGAGAATAAAATAACACCTATATTTTTAAAAGGCTCTGGTAATTTGATTGCAGGCTTGTATGAAGATATTGCAGAACGGATGGTGGGTGATATTGATTTTATTTGTTCAAAAGGGGAATATCGAAAAGTGATAAAAGTTTTAAGAGATAATGGGTATTCTGAAGTATATAAGTATAAATATTATTTCCCTGATCAAGGTAAACACTTCAGAAGACTTCAAAAAGAGAATAATATTGCTGCTATAGAAATCCACTCAGAAATTTTGGATCTAAAAAAATATAGAAAAGAGTTCAATTACAGTTTTGTAGAAAAAGATTCCCAAGTAATCGATGATTTTAGAGTTTTGAGTTATCAAAATAAATTAAACCTATCTATCATTGCAAATCAAATAAATGACCATGGTTTTGATAATAAAACAATGGCCTTGCGAAATGCCTATGATGTTTTTTTATTGTCTAAAAAAACGAATGCAAAAGCTGCGGTAAATGCATTAGACAAATTATCCAATCCCTTAAATTGTTTTTTAGCAGCATGTTATGAGGTTTTTAATAACGTAGATAGTTTAGATTACAATAAAAAAACAAAAACAACTCTGTATTTGACGGATTATAATAATCAGTTAATTAACTCAAAACAAATTATAACTCAATTTAAATTGAACAAGACTTACATATTTATAAAGGTATTATTAAATATTCTTTACAAGTCCTTATTCATAAGAGAATATCGAGTTTTAATTTTTAATTTATTGACTGATATAGATCTGTATAAAAGAAAACTAAATCAATTAGGAATAAAATAGTCGTAATTCATAAAATTTCTTTTGCCACAACCTTATAAATAACTCAAGTTTTAACATTTAAATCATTTATTAACTCTAGTTCAAAAAAGTTTCTTATAATAATTCTAAACAAAAAATTAATTAATTAAAAAAACAGATATGATAGTTTCTTTAATTTTTTTTTATAAAAACCTAAAACTTAATTATTTTAAATTAAATGACTTATGATTAAATTTAAAAAATTTTACACATTATTTATTATATCCTTACTATTTTTAACATCATGTGTTTCAAAAAAACAAGTATTATATATGCAAGATTTGAATTCTACTGATGTTAGTCAAATTTCTATATCCCAGCATATGCTTCAGGAAAATGATATATTAAAAATTGATGTTACGTCTCTAGAAACAAAAGCATCGATTCCTTATAATAAATTTTCACTTCTAGGAAATACCAACAATTCACTTGATTTAATGGAACTTAACGGATTTTTAGTTTCTAATAATAAAACGATTAATCTCCCTGTTATAGGAGAAATTTCTGTAGCTGGTAAAACACCAAAAGATTTAGAAAATTATATAAAAGAAATATTGGTAAATGAAGGTCACTTAACAAAACCAATTGTAACAGTTCGTTTATTAAATGCAAAAATCACCATTCTAGGAGAGGTCAGAAATCCTGGAACATATAAATTTACAGAAAAAAATATTAGTTTATTACAGGCAATAGGTCTAGCAGGTGATTTAACGATAGATGGAAATCGAAAGGATATTATTATTATAAGAGAATCTGATGGAAAAAGAACAACTACAAAACTAGATTTTACGAGTTCAAGTTTTTTAACTAGCCCCTACCAAAATATTCAGTCTAACGACGTTATCATAGTTAATCCAGGTTCTAAAAAAGTTAAAAGTGCTGGGCTCATAGGTAATATTTCAACTGTACTTAGTATCGCTTCTATACTTCTAAGTACCATAATTTTGATACGATAATGAATATGAACAATTATACTGATATATCAACTATTGAAAATGAGGGGTTTAATTTAAAAAATGAAATTTCTTATTATCTCTTCTTTTGGCCCTGGTTTTTATTAACTGTTTTTACGTCGTTAATAGGCTCATACACTTACCTTCGTTACACTCCGAATATATATTCGAGTTCTGCACAAGTCCAAATTACAAAATCTGATGCTTCAAGTTCTTTTCTAACAACAGAAGTTACGAGTTTATTTGGAACGAGAGTTAATGTGGAAAATGACATATCAGTAATGACATCTAATTTTATTTTAAAAAAAGTTGTTAAAAAAATTAATCTTCATACTACTGTCACGGAGGTCGGAAGAGTAAAGTCCTCTTTAAAGTTTGGGGATGAAATTCCTTTCCAAATTATTTTTAGAGATTTAAATAAAATTCAAAATTGGAACTTGATATTTTATGATGACTACGGTTTAATTTCCAACGGAATTAAAAGTTTTAAAATTAGTAAAAATGAAATTTTAGAAAATAATTATTTTACATTAAAAATTAGGGATTCTACATTAATTAACAGTAGAGAATATACTATATTTTCGAACACTCTCAAGAATACAACAAATGCATTAAAAAATAGAATTAAAGCATCACCCGGATCAAAAAATGGTGAAGTCATTAATCTTAGTATTTCAGGAACCAATAAAAAACGTAATGATGCAATATTAAATACTCTAATACAAGTGCTAATAGATGATAGAATTGCTGATCAACGTCAGTTATCCCAAGCGTCAATTGAGTTTATTGATAAGCGTTTAAAAGGTATAAAAAATGTTATCGATTCTATTTCCAAAAAAACGATTACTTATCAACTTAAAAATAACATTTATGACCCAGAAGCACAAACTTCAAATATGTTGTCTACTATTCTTAAGGAAAATGAAGCTACTTTCAATCTAAAAATTCAATTAGAGATAGCAACCTCGCTGCTAGAACAATTAAAAAGTCAACAAAATTTTGAGATTTTGCCAGCAAATATTGGTATTGTAGATTCTGGCATTAATGAATTATTACTTTCCTATAATACCCTTGTTATAGAACGTAATAATTTATTGGTTAGTGCCTCCGATAATAGTCCTATTATTACGCAAATCAATCAACAATTAAGTAATCTCAAAAAAGCTAACATTGAAGGGATCAGTCTCTATATAAGTAACTTACAAGTATCATTGTCCAATTACCAAAAAATAAATGATAAAACTATTGGAGTTATTTCTGGATTTCCTGAAAAAGAATACTCTATGAGAACTTTTGCCAGAGAATTTAAATTTGCAGAAGATTTATTGGTATTTTTGTCTCAGCGTAAAGAAGAGGCCTCGATTAGCTATGCATCTGTATTATCAAACTTAAAAGTCTTGAGTTATGGATTTGCTAACAATTCCCTAATATCACCTAAAGCAAATATTATTTACTTAGCTGGTATTATTCTTGGTCTTTTAATACCTTTTGTTATTCTTTTTTTATTAAAACTATTTGACACTAAAATTAATACCCGAGAAGATTTAGAAAAAGGTTTGCCTAATCTTAGTTTATTAGGAGAGGTTCCTTTTGATGAAAACTATTCTAATAACGATGATCGTGGTATTATTGCAGAATCTACCCGTGTGATTCGATCAAGTATGAGTTTTTTACTCAATCAAAATAAACCTCAAGTGATCATTACGACCTCTACGATAAAAGGAGAGGGAAAATCATTTGTATCCTATAATATTGCGCAAAGTTATAATGCATTGGGTAAAAAAGTAATTTTAATTGGAGCAGATTTACGAAACCCCCAGGTGCATACCTTGTTAGGTATTGAACGTGGAAATTTAGGGCTTTCTACATTTTTAAATGATGTAAACTATAATGATTTAGATAAATTAATAGTTAAAGGAAAATCTATTGATGAGATTGATTACTTATTGTCTGGGGCCATACCTCCAAACCCATCAGAGTTGTTGATGCGTCCTCGTATGAAGGAATTACTAGAAATATTAAAATCTAGTTATGATCTTATTATCATTGATTCTGCACCCTTATTGCTCGTAAGTGATACCACCCCGATACTCCCTTTATGTGACTTGGTGGTTTACGTGTCTCGTGCTCAGTACTCTGATAAGAATATATTCCCTTTTATTAGAGAGATCCATGGTCGTGAAAATATGCCACCTTTTGGAATGGTATTGAACGGTCTTATTGCTTCTGCATCTTCTTCAGGCTATGGCTATGGATACAGATACAGCTATAAATATCGTTATAGTTACACCTATAAGTATAACTATGGTTATGGCTATGGGTATGGAAGAGACGAAGATTAAGGAGTGTATGACTCACTTTTGTCCTAATAAAAAAGCCACCGCATTGCGGTGGCTTTTTTATGAATGTTATTTTCAATTATGAAGAAAATAATTTTAATTGA
>Ga0233426_10001286_pt1 | contig 23603 bp, 1 predicted proteins | sample SI_118_April2016_6_FD_179875 | JGI IMG/M metagenome (GOLD analysis project Ga0233426, IMG submission 179875) | Seawater microbial communities from Saanich Inlet, British Columbia, Canada - SI_118_April2016_10_MG | ecosystem: Environmental > Aquatic > Marine > Inlet | place: Canada: British...
GTTGTAGTTGATTGCTCCTTCATCGGTACAGCCTACTATGGTATAAGTACAAGAATCGTCGTCTGTATTTGCTAATTCGTTGTAGTTGTTTGCCGTTTCATCGGTACAGCCTACTATTGTAGTGCTTTCACATTCCACTAAAGATAGTTCTGCGGGCATAGTTTGCACTACTAAGCCATTAACTACAAAAGTGATTTGTGATGGAAAAACAACATCATATAATTCATTACCATCGACTAATTGAAAAGTTATCAAAGAATTTGCAACAGCACCATCTAGTTCTGGGGTTATCGTATCGTCACCCCAAATAGCAACAGAAAGTTGGCCACCAATCAAATCATTTGGACCAACATTAGACGTTGCAACTACTAAAGTATCACTAAAAGCAACAAGATAAGCCTCAGAGTTACTAACATCTAATGACTCTACAACTGAAGAAGTCATTAATACAGTCATATTTGCGCCAGTATTTCCAGTAAATGGCTCAGGTAAGACACAATCTTGAGCTGATAAAAAACTAGTTAATGTAACTAAGAAACTAAGGAATAATCTTTTCATAATGAGGGGTATTTATTTATGCAAATGTACTAATATAATCAAAATAGTAAAAGAAAAAATCACACGATTTACAAAACTGATTTAAAACAAAAAAGAGCCCAATGGGCTCTTTTTTGTTTTTTTGATGTAAAATTAATTATCTTTTGATCCATGGAATCGAGCGAGTAAAGTCATTAGAATACACTTTTAGAATGTACATTCCTTTTGGAAGATCTGCTATATGAACCGTCACTTCTTCACCTACTTCGCTCCTATTTATTCTTCTAGATAAAACCTCTGCTCCCATTGTATTTAATACTTGTAGTTGTAAATCAGCTAAGGCTACTTCAAAGTTAATATTTAATACATCCAGAGCTGGGTTTGGGTATAAAGTAATAGCATTGTTTTCAAATTCCAGTAAACCAATACCTACTACAGTAATTGACTCTGTAGCTGTACAAGTACCATCGCTAACAGTAACAGTATAATTACCATTCTCAGAAACATCGAGACTTGAAAGTTCATTTGAAAGAACTGTTCCGTCTAAAGTCCAGGTATACGATAGGTCTGAAATCTCAGGTGAAACTATGGTTGTTAGGGTATATTCTAAAATTACATCAACCATTTGAACGGTTACTTCTAATTCACTGTAGCAAGTTCCATCATCTGTGTTTGCAGTATCATTGTAGTTACAGGCAAGCATGTCTATACATCCTTCTACAACTTCTAAACAGGAACCATCGTCTGTGTTGGCTAATAGATTGTAGTTAAAGGCTGTTGGATCTGTACAGCCCATTACTGTATACATACAAGAGTTGTCGTCTTCTGTAGCTAATGCATTGTAGTTATTTGCTGATGAGTCCATACATCCAAATACTGTACTACCACAATCAACTAATGTATACGTTCCAGGTGATGCCTGAACAACCAAACCGTTGGTAACATAAGCTACACTATTAGGCATTGACAAATCGTACAATTCTGTACCATTAATTAATTGAAAACCGATTAACTCACCGGCTGTAGCTCCATCAATTTCAGATGTTTGAGCATCATCACCCCATAGTGCTAAAGAAGTTTGATTTATGCCATCGATAAGTTGAGAGCCGATAATCAAACCTGTAGGTGTCTTAGCGACCAAGTAAGCGCCATCATCAGTAACAGGTAATGAAGTAACAAAGGATGAAGTTAACATAACACTCATATTTGACCCCGTATTTCCGGTAAACTCTAATGGAAGGGTGCAATCCTGAGCATAGGTAATACTAAAAAAAAGCTCAAGGCTAAAAGTGATAAAGAGAATTTAATTTTTTTCATAATTTTAAGAGTATTAACTTATTTTAACTCAGAAAATACTGAGCTTTTTTATACACAACAAATCTATGAGGAGGATTTAATAGCCAAATTTAGCTTTTTTTTCAAAGAACTATAAAGAAAGATAATTAATTAATAATATAAATAATGAGTTTTTCATCAATTGATGCTTGACTATTTCTCGATTATTATTGAAACAAAAAAAGCGGGGAAGAGTCCCCGCTTTTGATTTAATATAAAATAGAATTAATGAACAACCATTCTAGTGTATGCAATACTAGATTTATTACCTACCGAGACAATATAGGTACCAACACTAAAGTTTGTTACATCAATTACTTTAAAGTCGAATTTATAGTTTTCTAAAAGAATAGTTTGAACTAAGTTACCAGCCAAGTCGTATAACTTTATTTCAGAGATGGTATCAAGAAGAAGACTTGACGATACTGTAATATAATCGGTAGCAGGATTTGGGTAAACATTTAACAAATCTAATTCTGCTTCATCGATTGATAAATCGAGTATTTCAATTTCTTCGTATAAAGAACAACCAAACTCGTCGGTAAGAAGTAAGCCATATATCCCATTTGAAGTTGGCACCAATGCGGAAGTACTAACATCGTTTAGTAGTTCGTTGTCGAAATACCAATCTATGTCGTAGTTAGCTGCATTTGTTTCCATATTGATTTTAAAGTCTTCAGAATCATAAGCAAGGGTCATTTCTAATGCAACCTCTGGCTGATTGAGTGTATATGGATACCAAATTCCCTCACCGTTTGCATCGAATAAATATAAGTTATACGTTAGTATTCCAGTTTCATTGTTTGCTAAAATATTATCTATCGTAACACTAGACTCGTAGGTTTGAATTGTTTCGTTTGCTTGGTAAGTAGTGTAGTTTACAACAGTTATTGGTTGTAAACCTCCGCTAATAGTTAATTGAATCAGTCCAAAACCTTCTTTACAAGATGGATCAACAGTTAATAAGTCCTCTACTCTAAGGGCTGAGTAACAAGAATTGTCTTCTTGAGTAGCTAGAGGATTAAAATTAACAGCTTCAGAATCGGTACAACCATAGTTCTCATATTGATCACAAATACCATTGTTGTTGGAGTCTAGTTGACAAACAGAGTCACAATCGTAATATTGCTCGGGGAATTCACATGAGTTATTCAGTTGAACATTGGCTTGCTCAGAATAATTACAGGCGTCTAAATTCATGCATCCATAGAAATAACAAGCGTCTTCAATGTTTGCGAAATCAACATAATTATCTGCACCAGGCTCCATACAACCAACAAATTCACATGGTTCTGGTGTGTTTGCCAAGTCGTTATAATTTTGAGCTATAGGATCCATGCAACCGTTTACTATTTCAAAACAAGAACCATCATCTTCTGTTGCAATTTCTTCATAATTGAAAGATCCTTCGATGGTACATCCAATATAGATACAGGTAGTTTGGATGTTGGCTATTGGATTGTAATTTTGATATAATGAATCCATACAACCTTCGTAAAAACAAGTCGAAGAACCCTGATCGTTTGCAAACTCATTGTAATTATTTGCTGTAGAATCTAAACATCCATAAATGTATGAGATACATCCACCATCGTCGTAGGTTGCTAAAGTATCGTAATTAAACATCATTTCAACCATACATCCTTCGCGAATGCAAGAAGCATCATCAACATCAGTAACAAATTCGTTCCAGTTATCTGCCCAAGTTTGAGAACAACCTTCAATTTCATTGTCGTTGCAAACTCCATCAGAATCAATATCATTGTTTACAATAAAACCTGTTCCGTCTTGTGCTCCAGAGCAAGTGTCGCAAGAGTTAGAAATATACGCGCAAGTACCTTGGTCTGTATTGGCTGTTTCGCTATAGTTACAAGCAGTCTGATCTACACATCCATAGAAGATACATGCTCCTGTATCGGTAGCCAGCAAATTATAATTATCTGCTAATTCATCTTGACAACCTACTATTTCGCTTGCATCACAGATCCCATCGTTGTCGACATCGTTAGATACAACGAGTTCGTCTACACAGGTCTCACAAATTCCATCTGTATAGGTACAGATCGTATTATCCTCGTTTACGGTTTCCAATGAATTGTAGTTACAAGCAGTTGTAATTGTACATCCAAAAGTAGTATCGTCTGTATCGCATAAACCATCAACATCTGAATCATTATCTATTACAGTTCCAGAACCATCCGTTAATAAGTCATTGTTTTCGTCTAAAGAACAAGACTCACAAATACCATCCGTAAAAGTACAGATCGTATTATCCGAATTAATGGTTGCTAATGAATTGTAGTTACAAGCAGATGGGAGTGTACACCCAAAAACAATGTCGTCTATATCACATAGACCGTCAGAATCTTCATCGTAAATTACTGCATTCCCATTTTCGCATGTGGAACATGCTGAATCTGCAAATTCACAAGAATCAGCATTCGTTGCTAATGGATTGAAATTACATGCTTCAGGAGTCTGACATCCTAGTATTTCTTCTGCATCACATACACCATCGTTGTCGAGATCATTCGCAACGATTACCCCATCTAAACAGCTATCGCAAACTCCATCTACAAACAAACAAGTAGTATTATCTTGATTAATTGTTAGGGAGGAATTATAGTTACAGGCAGAAGTAATTGTACATCCGGTAATGGTATCTTCTAGGTCACATAATCCATCGCCATCTTGATCGTTATTTACAACTGTACCCAAACCATCTTGACTGCCTGAACAGGTTTCGCATATATCGTTTGCATAGGTACAAATAGAATTATTTGTATTAACTGTTGGTGAAGCATCGAAATTACAAGCAGTGATGTCAGTACAAGCAGAAACATCGTCTTCTACATCACACAAGCCGTCGTTATCGAGGTCATATATAACAACACTACCCTCTTCACAAGTAGAACAAATTGCATTTGCAAATTCGCAGGCTCCTGCATCAGTCGCAGAGGAATTATAGTTGCAAGCTTCTGAGCTTAGACAGCCTACTATTTCATCCATATCACAAACACCATCGTTATCTGTATCGTTATCTACCACTTCCCCATCAATACACGAATCACAAACTCCATCTACAAATAAACAAGTACTGTTGTTCTCATTTATAGTTAAAGACGGATTATAATTACATGCAGATTCAAGCGTACAACCAAAATTGATGTCCGTTAAATCGCAAAGTCCATCGTTATCCGAATCGTTATTGATCACAACACCATTTTCACAGGTCTCACATATTCCATCTAGGTAAGTGCAAGTACCATCATCTGTATTTGCAGTACTACTGTAATTACAAGCAGATGGATCAATACAACCATTGTAAATACAATCTGCAGCATCTGTAGCAGTTACACTGTAATTATCAGCAGTTGGATCCTGACATCCAATAACCTCATCGGCATTACATACACCATCGTTGTCTAAATCGTTGTCTAAAACAAATCCGTCTACACATGTTTCACAAATCCCATCGGTGTAAATACAGTCGTTTAAATCGTTATTAATTGTTGGTGAAGAATTGAAGTTACATGCAGTATTGTCAGCACAGCCAAAAACAACATCCTGAGCATCACAAAGACCATCACTATCAGCATCGTTTCCAACAACAAAGCCAGTTCCGTCTTGAGCTCCAGAACAAGAATCGCAATTGACAGGCAGAGTACAATTGCCCTGCTCTACGTTAGCAAGGGAATTGTAGTTACATGCATTGCTATTTGTACAATCAAATATAAGTAAGGTTGCACAAGTACCATTGTCGGTATTTACCAATGCATTTAGGTGAGTTGCAGGTTCGTTTAAAACAAATACATCAACTCCATCGAAAGAATAATACTCGAGATAGGAGGAGTCTGTACAACCGTATATTTCGTTTGCAAATGGACTGCAATAAGAACCGTCGTCTATAGTAGCTGATGCATCGTAATTCGAAGCATTTATATCCGTACAGCCTGCAATTTGACAAGATGTATTATCTGTGACATCACAAAGAGAACAGAAATTTAAAGCATAGGATACAGTACATCCATAGCAAGAACCATCGTCGGAAATTGCAGTGTCGTCGAAATTAACTGCATTTTCATCTGTACATCCGAAGGTTAAATAAAAGCATGAATTATCTTCTACGTTTGCATTGGCATTAAAGTTTAATGCAATTACATCCATACAACCTGAAACAAGGGCAATACAAGAGTTGTCATTTAGGCTGGCTAGTTCATTGTAGTTTAGTGCTAAAGGATCGGTACAGCCCAGTGTGTGAAGTGTTGTACACGAACTAGGATCAGAATCGGCATTTGCCTCTGGATTGTATTCGATGTATAGCGTATTTAAACAACCATAAGAATAAGCAATACAAGAACTGTCGTCAATGTTAGCGGATGAGTCAAAGTTAAAGGCTGTATTATCGGTACATCCAAATACTTTAGCGACACAAGCAGATGTTTGATTTTGAGCGCTTGTTTGGTTTACGTTAGCATTTTCATTGTAGTTAAATGCAGTGCTATCTACACAACCAAATTCTATTTCCGTGCTACATGAGCCATCATTATCGTTTGCAAAAACAGTAGGAGTAGTTATTAGCTGAGTCGTTACATCGTAATCCCAGTACTCAATAAAGTCTGCGTCTGTACATCCAGCAACAATATCGTAAAGACAAGAAGCGCTGATTGAGATGTTAACAGCTGGATTAAAATTAGAAGCAGAAGGATCGTTGCAACCTTCCACAGATAAATTCACACAAGAACTAGGGTCTGTATCTAAGGTTGCCAGTTCGTTGTACTCTAAGTATTCCGAATTTAAACAACCGTAAACTGCATTCAATATACAGCTACCATCTTCTGAGGTAGCATTAGGATTGTAATTTATAGCCTCTTGGTTCGTACATCCAAAGATGTCGTACACACAAGTACTATTGTCTACTACCCATCCAAAAGAAACAGTTTGATCTGCACCCACATAGCTAGTACTATTAGGGTCTGCATAAGCAAAATATCCACCCGGTATTTCTGAGGTATATGTTAAGGCTGCAGGATCAATACAAACCAGTTCAACTATTCTATTAACAACAACTTGGAAAGAGCAGCTTCCATCATCAAGGGTTGCTTCTGGATTGTAATTGGTAGCAAATGGAACCATACAACCTTCTACTTCAATCACCTCATAGCTACAAGATCCTTCTAAATACTGATTTGCATTTTCATCGTAGTTTACTGCATATATATTTGTACAACCCGGTAGTGCATCAATACAGCTTCCATTATCAAATGTTGCATAAAGAGAGTAGTTTAATGCATCTGACTCCATACAACCGCCAACAAAAGCCAAACAAGAGCCGTTATTCGTATTTGCTTGAGCGTTGTAGTTAAGTGCAAAAGGATTTACACAGCCTTCAATAATTGGATAACAAGATCCATCGCTTTCTTCAGCCTCTTGGTTGTAATTAAACGCAGTTATATCCGTACATCCATAAATAGGCAAAATACATCCTATATTAGAGTTTGCGTCTGAATTGTAGTTTAAAGCCAATGGATTCATACAGCCTTCTGTAATTGCAGCACACAAACCATTGTCTGTATTGGCTAATGGATTGTAATTATATGCATCAGATTCGGTACAGCCAAAAATGTATGGAATGCATGGTGTATTTTCATCTAAGAAACTTATTTGATTTACAACAGCAGCAGGATTGTAATTAATTGCAAATGCATTTGTACAACCAAAGGTTATTAAATTTAAACAGCTTCCATTGTTAACATTCGGAATTGATGTTGGTTCGGAAATGGTATTTGCTAAGACATCGAACTCCCAATATTCTATAAACGAACTGTTGACACAGCCCTCTACAATTGGAATACAAGAACCATCGTCAGAATTCGACTCTTGGTTGTAATTAAAAGAGTTAACATCGGTACAGCCATAATACAAGCAATTGTTTATTACTCCTGGATTTGTAGCCCAAGATTGGTAATTTCCTGCGTTTGTATCCATACAACCATTGTAAATACACGAGCCGTTATCGGTATTTGCGTTGGCATCTAAATTATCTGCAACTGGGGTCCCATCAAATTCGATACCTAGATTGTCTGTACAACCTAATTGTTGTTGTTCACAATAGATAGGGTTATTTGTATTGATGTCTACAAAAGCATCTCCAGTAAGTGCGTTTGGCGCTCCATCGTAATCGTAATCATTGTAATTGTAAAAATCATTGTCTAAACAACCTTCAATTACTGGTATACACGATCCATCATCTGTATTTGCATTTGAATTGAAATTAAACTGATCGGAACCTATACAACCATAAGAAACTGCCTGACATAACAAGTTTACGTTAGCAAGCGAATCATAATTGTAAGCAGCCATTCCGTCGGAATCGTAATCGAATTGATAATCATCATCGTATCCGTCTGGAGAATTAATTCCAGTTAAATTATTAATCAGATCTTCGAAAGCTAAACCATTATCGGCACAGCCTTGATTCTTATCGATACAAGAACCATCGTTTGTATTTACTAATGGATTGTAATTGATGGATAAAGAATTGGAACATCCACTAAAAATAAGTTGACTACAGAGTCCGCTTTCAATATTAGCTAATGGATTGAATTCTACATACAATTCATCGGTACAACCAACAGTTTTTGCTATACAAGTAGAAGATAAATCGTCGAAACTTGCAAAATTTACATTTGAAGACGCATCAAAATTATACATTTCTTCTAGGGTACAGCCAAACACAATACTTGTCAAACAAGAACCATCGTCTTGATTCGAAATATTGGTAGGGGAACTGATTTGCTGTGTTTCTTGATCGTAATTCCAGTATTCAACATAAGTAGAGTCAGTACAACCAAAATATTGACAATTTTCTTGATTGTAATTAAGAATTCCGTCTTCTACAAAGTTAGCAGTTGAGTTAAAGTTATCTGCTAATGGATCACTACATCCAAACACAGCAGTGTTTAGGCACATTGAATTATTCACAATATTAGTGAGCGGATTAAATTCAGCGTAATACCATATAGCACATCCTTCTACAATTGGAGTAAGACAATAAGAGTCGTCGTTGTAATTTGTATACGAATTAAGAGTACCTATAGTGTACATTTCTGTTTCATTATTAATTGAAACATCAGTATAACTCTCAATGTAACCCGGATTATTACAACCAACTACTTTATATGTTTCACATAAACTTTCATCAGAAATAGTGAAGTACTCCTGGTATTCTATAAATGCAGGATTGGTACAGCCAGTATAATTACAAACAGAATTATCTTGTTGATAGGTATAATTTAATTCCCCATCGTTGTAAGATGTATTTGTTAATGCTAAGTCTACACTAATATCTGCCAGTGGGTCCATACATACATTGTCTATTATGTAAATACAATCGCCAGAGTTGTATACGTTAGCTTGAGCATTAAACTCCATAAATATATCGTAAATACATCCGCTAACTATTATGTTTTCGCAGGCAGCTTCATTTGAAACATTAATAGAAGTATTTACTCCGTTTAGATAAAAGTAACCACTTGCTTGGGTATTTTCATATGCCTCTACATAGTTAAAATTGGTACATCCCAAATTAACTAGTTCCTCACAACTACTTGGCTGAGTATCTGTATTTGCTGGTTTAGCAAAATTAGTTATCGACATTAGATTTGAATTGTAATCCCAATACTCAAGATAGTCTGAGTTTGTACAACCTAAGATAATTTCAATACAGGTACCGTCATCTTTATTTGCACTCGAATTGAAATTTATAGAATTCTCTTGAGTACAACCATTTATTACAGGGGTTACACAGGCAGACAATACACTAATAGTAGCCAGGTAATTGTATTCTAAATAAAAGTCTGATGTGCAACCAGAAATAACCTCATAAGTACACAAGCTATTGTTGTGAATAGTTGCTAAGGTGTTCCAAGTTTGCGCATTTACATCCATACAACCTTCTACATTTTCGGTAACACAAGAAGATGGTTCAGTATCGGAGGTTGCTAGACTATTAAATTCGAAAAATAATGAATCTGTACAGCCTACAATACCAAGAGAGTTGGAACAAGAACCATCGTCTATATTTGCTTCAAGATTGTAGTTCAAGAAAGAATTTATGGTACAACCATTTATTACAGGAATACAAGAACCGTTATCAATATCTGCGTTTTCATCAAAATTGAAGGCGAAAGGCAGTGTACAACCAGTGTATAAGCAGTCAGCATCAACATTTGCTAAGGGGTTAAAATTAAGTGCCGTATTGTCGGTACAACCCGAAACTAAAGCAGCTCCACAAAGGTCGAGAATTGTAGATCCTAATTCGAATGTATTGGGTACATCGAAAAAGTTGTAAACGTTTACATCCTGGTTGTAATTTTCAAAGCCTTGATAATAGCAACCAGTAATAATTAAATTCTCACAAGATCCGTCGTCTGTATTTGCACTATTGTCTTTTTGTGCTAGTAAATAGATTCCTGATTCCTGATTGAAAAGCTCAACCGCATAATACTCTATATATGTATTGTCGGTACACCCCAAAACAATTGGAGTTATACAAGAGTCTGTATTTAGTAATGTTACAGCTAAATCATACTCAAGAAAAGAGGCATCGTTACAACCCTCTACTAGACAAGACAATGTGTCGTATACATTTGCAAGTATATCGTACTGATCGTTAAACTCTAAGGTACAGCCATTAATTATTAAAGTACTACAAGAGCCATTGTCTGTGTTTGCAAAAAATGCTGGCGCAGATAGGGTTAAGGAAAGAGCATCGTAGTTCCAGTATTCTGTGTAGAGTGGATTTGTACAGCCCTCTACTATTTCAATACACAAGCTATCGTCTGCCACATTTATTTGAGTATTGTAATTAAACATTCCTGGCATGCTACACCCTATTTCAATGGGTGTTAAACAAGTACCGTTGTCTATAGTTACAATCTCAATTAAAGAAGATACCGATAAATTACTTGCGTCGTAATTAAAGTATTCAAGGAAATTTTCGTTTGAACATCCGTAAACTTCGCTCGAAGAATTCGAACAGGTCCCATCGTCTTGAGTAGCTGCGGGGTTATAGTTAGAGAACAAACTTATAGTACATCCCTTAATAACACATGAGCCATCGTCTACATTAGATTGAATACTATAATTGTCAGCTGTATTATTCATACAACCTAAGTAATTACAACTTCCGTCTTCGGTATTTACATCTACTAAAGAATCGTTGGTTAGTGTGATGAAGTTATCTGCTAAAACATCTGTACAACCAAAGATGACAGCATAACATGGACTTTTACTATCGCTTAGAGAAACTTGATTTGTATTTGCTTGTGCATCAAAATTAAATTTAGTTTCATCTGTACATCCATAAATAAATGGTATACAAGGATCGTTTGAGTCTGTTAGACTTATTGCTTGTGTATTGGCAGAACTGTTATAGTTAAAAGCATTGGCATCCAAACAACCAAATATTTTAGCCACACATAGGGAGTCTATGTTAGTATTGATGTTAAGGCTCAAGGCAGAAACCACTACATCTGAGATCCCGTCACCGTTCCAATCATTAAAATTATACGCATCTACATCTAAACAACCCTCTTTAACTTCGTAACAAGAATTGTCGTCTGTGTTCGCATCTACAAACAGATCATTTGTAAGAGGAATAAAGTTAAAAGCTGAAGCATCCGTACATCCAAATATGATTGGATAACACGATTGATCATCGGTATTTACATCAATTGAAGTATTGTTTGTAAATGGTATATAGTTAAAAGCAGTAGAATCGGTACATCCTTGAATTATTGGATAACAAGGATTGATTTCAATTTCATTTTGATTTACATCTGGAAAGAAATCTGTACCGCCTAGAGTATCTACCCCATTTATGTTTGCTAAAGCATCGAAATTAAATGCAGTAGCATCTATACAACCAAATACTTTAAATGCAGTACACTTACTTTGATCGTGACCGATGTAGGTTTCATTATAATCAATGTACTGAGGTAATAAACAGCCAAATCCACCTTCACACAGGCTAATATCGTTGACATTTGCAATACCTACATAATCTAAGTAATTATCAGCAAACTCATTTAAACAACCTATTTCTATAAGAGTTGTACAGGAGCCGTCATCAAAGTTTGCATTTAAGTTAGATTCGGTAAGTTCAAAAGCTTGACTATCGTACGCCCAATATTCCAGATAAGCTTGATCGGTACAGCCTTCAATTTTTAGCGTTTGACAAGCACTTGGGTCGCTAACATTTGCAGAAGCGGAATACTCTAAGTATATATTGTTAATACAGGCGGTAATTACAGGAGTAACACAAGATCCGTTATTTACATTCGCTATGTCGGATTTAAATGCTAGTTCAAAATTAGCGGCATCGTAGTCGTAATACTCAATAAATTCGTTATTGGTACAACCTTCTATAATGAGGTTTTGACAATAAGAGTTACCCGAATACGCATCTGTATTATAAACTTGCTCAGCTGCTAGTGTGTCTAGCAAGAAGGTTGTTTCATTATAGTTGTAATGCTCCAAGTAATCTGGGTTTGGGCAACCTAGTATAATTTCAATACAAGATCCATCTTCTGTATTGGCAGATGCAGAATAGTTAAATGCAAATTGATCTGTACAGCCTTCTTCAATCGAAATACAAGAACCGTCGTCGGTGTTTGCTGTTTCATCAAAGTTTATAGAATTCTCTTCAGTACAGCCTTCAATTTTTAAGTTTAAACAAGTACCATTGTCTGTGGTGGCATCTGGATTGTACTCTATATAATTAGCATCTGTACAACCATCTAGTCCATAGGTAAAGCAAAACACATCTTTTTGAATACTCTCGCCTACAGTACTCGCAAGCCCATTGTCCACATCTTCTTGAGTAGCGATTTCTGTAGTGTAAAAAGTTGCATTATAGGCTCCGTCTTCGTACTCAAGATACATTGGATTTAAACAACCGTAAACTTTAGCTGTTACACAAGTTTCTATAATGTTTAGGTTTGCATTCTCATCAAACTCAAGATACTCAAAAAGAGTACAACCTTCTTGAAGTAAAACATCACAAGAACCGTTATCTATATTTGGATTGGTTGAGAAGTTAGTTATTTGATATCCTGTATCTGAATTAAAGGACCAATCGTAATATTCAACATATAAAGAATCTGTACAACCTTCAACTGCTGCAATACATGAATTGTCATCAACATTACATAAGTCACAGTAATTAAAAGCTAGAGGGTCCGTACAGCCTTCAATAATTTCAGCTAAACAAGAAAAATCGTTAATGGTAGCAGACGCATTGTAATTTGCAGCCGCAGCACCATTACCATCTAAATCGTATATACCATCATCGTCCAGGCCGTCTGCTCCGGCAGCACCAGTATCGTTGTTAAACGCATCAACAACAGCTAGTCCGTTATCTGTACAACCCACTATTTCACAAGTACCGTCGTCTAGGTCTGCCCAACTGTTCCAGTTTAGTGCATCGGTATTTGTACAACCCGCACAATCGCTCTGAGTAACTGCTAATGGGTTGTAGTTTGAAGCATTAATATTCATACAACCTACAATACCCTCACAAACAGAATTGTCTAATACATTTACAGAATTAGAGGTTTCAGAATTGTTTAGATAGTAGTTTTCTGCAGTTGTAATATTACATCCGCGTACGATGAGTATTGAACAAGTATTGTTGTCTACATTTGGAGTAGATGTAGGAGTAAACAAGTCGTATTGATTGTTATCGTTGGCTACATATTGCCAAAATTCAATATAATTATTGTCGGTACATCCTTCAATAATTAGCACCTCACACGAACCGTCATCTGTATTTGCAAGAGCATTGTATTCGATATAATCTGAGCTTAAACATCCACTAACTATTTCATTAATACATCTAGATGGTATGTCTTCAGAAATAAATTGATCTGCGTTTGCGTTGCTGTTATACTCTACATAATTTTGATCTAAACAACCAAATACTAGTAGCTCTGTACACGATTCATCATCAAAATTAGGAACTGGGTCTTGAGTAACAACTTGGTTGTTGTTGTCTAAACTCCAATAGTTAAGATAATCTGAATCTGTACAACCTAAGGTCAAAATATTTAAACAAGACAACGAAACGCCTTCAGAATTGTAGGTTTCTGTATTTGGTAATGGGCTAACTGGAATAAGAGAATCTCCAGCGCTATCGTAAGAAATCCAATATTCAACAAATAATGGATCTGTACAACCGTAAATAATTTCTAAACAAGGGTCGTTAAGTTCACCTAAAGTAGTATCGGCTATAAAGTCGTTGTTTAAATCGATACCAAGAATGGTGACAGCAGCATTGTAATTAAATGAATTTACGTTGTTACATCCAAATACTTTTAAAGTAGTACAAGAGTTGTCCGAAGTATTTACAGCTTCATTGTATTCCACATATTCTACATCCAAACAACCGTAAACATAAGGAATACAGGAGCCATCATCGAGCGTTGCGTTTGAATCGAAACCGAGTTGAGTTACATCAGTACATCCTTCTATATACTCACAAATAGCTTCATCTATATAGTATTGATTTACCCATAAAGATTGAAAGTTATCTGCAGCAGGGTTAAAATAACTGGTAGCCCAATCGGAAGAAGGACTTATAGAGTCTAATAGTGGAAAGTAATTTTCAGAAATTGGATCGACACAAACAGGGTTTGCTAAGGAAACATTTTTTCGAGTTGACCTAAGACATGAAGAGGATTCACAAGAATTATCATCGACATTAGCTAAAGGATTAAAATTACAGATAAAGTCTAATTCCAACATACACCCAGTTACAATGGCTATACAATCGGATACCTCATACTCTGTATTTGCACTACTGTTGTAGTTTAAAGCTTCAAGGTCTGTACATCCTTGAATAATAGGAATACAAGTACCATCATTAAAATTGGCTAATTCACTAAAATTAAACATCGTAGGAATGTTACAACCTAAAACTTTAGAAACACAAGAACCATTTTCGGAATTGGCTGCTGGATTAAAGTTAACAGCAAGCGCATCGGTACAACCTGAAATCTCGAGTAAACAAGTACCATCGGCTATGTTTGCGTTTAAATTGTAATTAAAAGCAATGGCATTCATACAACCAAAAACAATGGCTTCACAAGAGCCATTATCTACTGTGGCAGTTGGGTTATAGTTTAATGCTGTATCATCGGTACATCCTAAAACTTCGATCATACAAGTACCGTCTGCAACAGTCGCATTTAAATTGTAGTTGGATGCTAATTCGTTCATACAACCGTAAACAATAATGATACAAGAGCCGTCGTCTGTATTTGCATTCGCATTAAAGTTAATGGCATTTTCGCTGGTACAGCCTTCTTTAATAGCAATACAAGTTCCATTAGGAACGGTTGCTTCAGGGTCAAAGTTTAGTGCAAATTGGTTTAAACATCCGTATACAATTTCGATACAGGAACCATTCTCAACATTTGCCTGTGGGTTAAAGTTAAGTGAGTTAGCTGATGTACAACCTTCTATTATGGCCAAACATGAACCGTCTGAAACGGTTGCATTTGGATTGTAATTAAACGTTCCAACAACCATACAACCGTATGTTAGCGTTATACATGAGTTGTCGTTTAGATTTGCAGATGGGTTGTAATTGAGCGCTTGATTAGCGTCTTCATTAATATCCCATTGATAATCGTCATCTATACCATCCGAAGCAGCTTCACCAGTAATATTATTTACCACATCTAAAAAGGCCTCACCATTGTCAATACAGCCAGAAACCTGAGCAATACAAGATCCATTAGAAATTGTTGCCTCTATGCTGTAGTTAATAGCAGTACTATTGGTACATCCAAATATTCTTGGAACACATGCAAACTCATAATTAACTCCTGTATAATCGTACAGGTTTGCATTTGGATTAAAGTTCAGTGCTTGTTCTCCGTCATCATCATAATCGTACTGGTAGTCGTCGTCAATTCCATCAGGAATCGCTTCACCTGTGGTGTTGTTTACCAAATCTAAAAACGCTTGTCCGTTATCAATACATCCTTCAATAATAGCCAAACAAGAAAAATCATTTGAATTTGCATTTGGGTCGAAGTTTATAGAATTTGTAGTGGTACATCCAAACACAATAGAGACACAACTCCCATTTTCTACATTTGCATTTTGCTCGGGCACATAATTAATTGAGGTTATATCTGTACAACCTAATGATATAGGAATACAAGTATTAGGATCGTTTACATTAACGATTGTTTCATCACAAAATAAATCATCCTCAAAATTACAGTTTGGAAAACAAGGTGGGTATTCGTTGCTAACACAGTTGTAGTTTATAGCATTCGGATTTAAACAACCCAACACACTCTCTTCACAAGTAGAAGGTGTAAATTCTGTATTTGCATTCGCATCAAAGTTAACCGCAGAAGCATCTGTACATCCTTTAATAACCGGTAAACAAGATGCGTTTGAGATGTTTGCTTGAGGATTAAAATTGAAAGCAATTGGATTTAAACAACCTGCAATTACTGGAATACAATTTAAGGTATAAGTTGCACTCTCATAATAATTAAAAGCTGGCAATCCATCTAAGTCTAAATCGTACTGATAATCGTCATCAACACCATCATTTCCTGCTTCTCCAGTAGCGTTGATTGTTAAATCGGAGAAGGGTTGTCCATTGTCGTTACACCCAAAAACAACATCGATACAATTTGCATTGTTCGTATTTGCATTGGCGTTAAAGTTTAAGGAAATTGGATTGGTACAGCCCAAAACAACTTCAATACATTCGTCTGGTGTGTTGGCGTTAATAGCATAATTAAAGGCTTCAGAATCCATACAACCAAGAAGCACATCTATACAAGAACTTTCGAGTGGTGTGTTTGCTTGCTCATTGTAATTAAATGAGGAAACATTCATACAACCTTCTATTACATCGATACACAAGTCCGTGTTGTTTGTATTTACATCTGTTTGGACGTTTCCAGTAAATGTAGGATAGTTAAAGGCAAAAGGATTGCTTAAACAACCCTCGATAATTGGGACACAAAGATCAGAATTGTTTGTATTTATATTTAGTGTAATATCCTCAAAATTGTATTCGTTTCGAGAGCCATTATTATCGTAGTCGTTGTAGTTAAAAGCTGAATTATCTGTACAACCTATTAAGTATGGGTAACATGGAGAAACTTGGTTGTCAAAATCTACGGAATTAACATTGGCAGAAGCATTGTAATTAAATTCTGTTTCGAGCATACATCCAAATACAACTTCATTTTCGCACAAGGTGGAATCGGTTAAATTCCAAAGATTCGGATCTATACTTGTTAAGCTAGCTAAATCACTGTAGTGTTCAATAAAACTTGGGTTGTTACAGTACTTAACAACTGGTTCTCCACAAACAAGTAGGTCGTTAATTATCGTTCCAACAAATTGGTCTGTTGATTCAGAACTGGCATTTAATTCTAAATTGTAGTAACCAATTTTTGATGGATCATTGCAATAAAAATCTACAACTAAACCGTTACACTCATTAGCATCTATGATGTTTGCATTATCCGAAGCTAAACCATCTGTAATGTTACTACCGTTGTAATAACTTGTATTTAAAGAGTCGTTACAATATGGGTTTATGAGTGTTTCACAAAGTGAAGTATCCAACACATTACCTGTATCGGTTAGTAGAATACTATAGTCGTTCAACTCTGCATCAAAAGCATAATAAGATAAATAGTTTGCATCGTTACAATAGAAATCTACTGGCGTAATACAGGTGGAGTTGTCAATTACATTCCCACCCTCTTCTTCTGCATTTGCTCCTTGTACAGAATTAGTAGTCCCATAATATTCTGTATATGCTGGATTATTACAATAAGTCGAAATTTGAATAGCACTACACGAGCTTAACTGATCGGTACCAAAATTTGCATTTAGTACTTCTTGAGCATTCCCGTCTAGTACGTTTCCTGTAGGATAAAAACTAATTGATTCACTATCATTACAATAAGCTACAAGCTCATTCTGACAAGCAGAAATGTGTGCGAAATTTCCTGAGGCAGGTTCTGAGCCAAAGTTAGGTTCTGAGTAGTATTCTAAGTACCAATCATCAGAACAATAAAAATCTACTTGCTCATTACCACAAGAATTGTCGGCAAAATCGGCCGTATAGCCTTGGGTCCAAAAACTCAAATAAGTAGCATCCATACAACCTGGATCGAAGTAACAAGAACCGTTATCGGTATTGGCATTTATTGAATACGAATTTTCATGCGCAGATGGATCTGTACAACCTAATAACACAGGTATACATTCGGATTGAGTGTTTACGTCAATGTATGGATTACCTGTTGGCGCTACATAATTAAATGCAGAAACATCGTTTAAACAACCAGAAATAACAGGAATACAGGCACCTTGATACGTTACATTTGCTAGAGGATTATAGTTTTGCTGAGATGGATCCATACAACCGTATTCAATAGCAATACAAGTATTGTTGTCTAGATTTGCTTCGCTACTATAATTGAGCGCATTAGGATCGGTACAGCCTTGAACTTCAAATACACATAAGGAGTCTGCTGGACTGTTAATGTCTATATATTGATTATTTACAGCTGCTTGGTAATTTAAAGCAGACTCATCAGAACAGCCATATATGTATGGATAACAAATACTTGAGCCTGTTTCTTGATGAATACTACTTGTATTGGCCGAGGCATCAAAATTAAATGCCAAAGGATCGATACAACCGTAAACTCTAGGAAAACATAAAGATGGACTGTACTCTGTATTGGCTGTTGTAAATGGGTTTCCTGTGGCAATAACTATGGACCCTTCACTTAAAATATAGTTGTAATTAAATGCGAGGGGATCAGTACATCCTACAATAACAGGAACACAGGCCTCCGCAGTATTTACGTCTACATAAGGATCACCAATTGGAGCAGTAAAATTAAATGCAGAAACATCAGACATACACCCCTTAATTTTAGGAATACACAATTCTGGAACACTAAAGTTAACATCGACATTCTCATTCCCTAAAGGCGTAATATAATTAAATGCTAAAGGATTTGTACAACCTATAATTTTAGGAATACAGGAATCGTCAGGAATCGTAGCCATTGCATTGTAATTTAGGGCTAAAGGATCCATACAACCGTAAGAACTCAAGACAAAACAACCCGGATTTGCTTGACCATCATCGTTAAGATCATACATGTTGTCGTCATCCAATCCGTCTGGTACAGCAACCAAGGTTTCATTATTTAACAAATCTTGATAGATTTCTCCATTATCGAAACCACCTACGCCATTTGCAGTGGCATTAGGGTTGTAATCTAAAAACAAAGGGTTCATACAACCAACAACCGGCATCTGATACATGAAATTAACATCCATCTGGATCATCACAGAAAAAGCATTTACTCCAAATATATTCCCACTTCCAGAACCACTAGAAGCGGTTGTATTGTATACAGGAGATAGTGAATAAAGCAAGCCATTTGGGGTTAAGAGCATCCATTGCATACTCTCGCCTATTAAAAAGCCATCTACTAAAGTTGTGAGTTCATCGTCTCCATAAATTTCAATTCCAATATTTTCTATGCCAGAAGCTAAATTCTCTGTTCTATTCCATACATCTACACCACCACAATAAGTTTGACCACTAATTGTGTAGAAAGCACCAATAACTGATCCGTCTGGAATTTCTTCTTGACTTGAAAAATCGCCTGACAAAATAATTGAATACGGAACGAGTACAGACATGTTACTTCCTGTATTTTGAGTGGTAAAATTAACTACAGCTCCAGCATTATACACACAAGGAGATTCGGTATTTAAAGCACTTACCTGATTTACATTCGCTAAAGGATTGTAAGAGGTCGATGATGCAACCGGGTTTGTACAACCAAATACAACAGGCTTAATACAAGTACCTCCTAAACTATTGGTGGCAACAAAACCTTGTGTATAATATTCTGCGTAAGAACTACTCGTACAACCAAATAAAATACAAGGTTCTTCCTCTTCCAAATAAATAGTAGCATCTGGGTTGTAATTGTAAGCATTACTATCCATACAACCGTCTACATGAATATTAATACAAGATCCTTCTAATAAAACATTGTAAAAAGAATTGTATTCTAGATAATTATCATCGGTACAACCTTCATATGGAAATTGTAAACAATCACCATTTTCAACAGTTGCTTGTGGATTGTATTCTAAATATTCGGGATTTGTACAACCGTACACAATTAACGCTCCGCACATACTCGGATCTTCAAGAACTGCGTTTGGGGAAAAATTAAGGTATAAAGAATCCATACAGCCTACCTCGATAGCATACTGACATGAATAATCCTCTGAATTTACAAAACTATTGTAATTTACTGCATCGGAATCTGAACAGCCATAAACAACAAATTGATTACAGGATCCATTATCTTGGTTAGCAAGAGGGTTAAACTCCAAATACAATGAATCTAAACAACCTTGAACAAAAGGGATGCAACTGGCATTGTTCTCTACTAATACCAACGGATTGTAGTTAAACATTTCTGGATCGTTACAGCCAGTAGTAAATTCGCAGATAGCTTCAAAACTATTGGTTGCATACGGATTAAAGTTAAGAGCCAACTCATTTGTACAACCATCTACCTCTAAAACATCACATATACCATCGTTGTCTATATCTTGCAAACAGTCATCGTTACAATCTAAATAATTGGCCTTTGGGTATTCACAGTAAAGTGTGTCTGTTATCGATGCATCTTGGTCAAAATTACATGCAGCTTGATCAATACAACCTGCAACTTCTAACTCATCACATACTCCGTTAAGATTTAGATCTAATAAACACAACTGATCGCAATCATAAAAATCTTCAGCAAAAAAACAATCGCCAATCTCGCTAGCTAAAGAATCAAAATTACAGGCAAGCGGATTTGAACATCCAATAAGCTCATCTTCATCGCAAACACCGTCAAAGTCAGCATCGTTTATACAGTCGTTATTACAATTGTAATTTTCGAGTGGATTTTCACAATTTGAACCCAAGTACACTCCTAAAGAATCGTACAAAACAAGTGATACGTTTGCGAGAGGATCGAAATTACATGACTTTACATCCATACAACCTGAAACAATTAATTCAATACAAAGATTCTGGTTAAACACATCTGCATTAAAGTTATATTCTAGATAGTTTGAATCTCCACAAGATTCGATAATCTCACAACTATTGTCGTCTTCCGTAGCAAGTGGATTATAGTTACCTGCAACAGAGTTGGTACATCCATTAACCTCTAAGGAGTCACAAACGCCATCATTATCTTCATCGAGTAAACAGATCAATGAACAGTCGTAATATGCTAATGGAAACTCGCAATTTGCATTATCGGTATTTGCTATTGAATCGAAATTACAAGCAGCGTTATCCATACAGCCTAAAATTTTTGCGGTACAAGATCCGTCTTCGAGGACTGCAGAGCTGGAAAAATTATACGCATTAGCATCTGTACAGCCTTGTTCTTGAATTTCATCACAAATGTCATCTTCATTAACATCGTTAATACATCCTCCATCAGTAAAAACGATAGAATCACCTAGTAAATATTGAGAACAAAAGTGATGTAAGGGTACAAAAACACACAAATTAAAATCTGAATATTCAACATTTAATTCGGGGTTAAAATTACACGCACCAGACACGCCACATCCCGGACTAGTAAACTCACATGATCCGTTGTTAATGTTTGCATCTACCTCAAAGTTATTTGCATCAGAACTTGTACAACCTTCTATAAATTCAAAACTACTGCCAGAATCCTCTAGAGTCTGTTCAAATTGACTTAGGGTAGCACCTATGTTTTGAGAAAATTGTTCAACACTTACATTTAAGCCCGTTATTTGATCTTGACTAAGAGTTATGACGTAAAGAACCTCAACATTATACGCTCTTACCTCGGATACAATGAGTTCTGTAATTTCTACAGTACCTTCTGGAAGTTCTAATTGAGTTTGGATTAAGCCAAGTAAATTAGACACAAAAAGCAAAGAATCTTCTTCTGAGTTTTGAATAGACAGTTGGCTGTAGCTAAGCTCTATGGTTTCTTCAATTGAGAACGCACAAATACTCACATCCAAATCTAACACAATACCTGAGCCGTCTTGTTCTCCAGAACATTCCTGACAACCGTCAATGTAAACACAGATGGAGTTATCGGTATCTGTAGTCGTATTAGAATCGTAGTTACAGGCTTTATCGTCTGTACAACCCGTAATTTCGTCTACATCACAAACAAAATCGTCGTCGGAGTCGTTGTCGATAATCAAGCCATCGACACAAGTTTCGCATATACCGTCTGTATAAGTACAAGCATCACTATCTGTAGCTAGAGGGTTGTAGTTACATCCATCTTGATCCTGACATCCAGTAATCTCTAACTCATCACATACACCATCCAAATCAGTATCATTAATACAAACATCTTCACATGTATAGTAGAGCACTTCATACTCACAAGAACCAGCATCAGTTGCTTCGATAGAATAGTTACAGGCTGTATTATCCTGACAACCTTCTATCTCTAATTCATCACAAACCCCATCGGAATCGGTATCCAATAAACACTCGTTAGAACAATCGTAAAAAGCTACTACAAAGGTGCAGCTGCCTTGATCAGTAGCACTTGCATCGAAATTACAAGCTGTTTCATCCTGACAACCAACAACTTCTAATTCATCACATACTCCATCAGAATCTGCATCTAATAAACACACACTCTGACAGTTGTAAAATGCAACAGGTAATTCACAGGAATCATCCGAATCAGTTGCAATTACATTAAAATTACAGGCATTAGAATCCTGACATCCAACAATTTCAAGTTCATTACAAACTCCATCAGAATCAGTATCGTTTAAACAAGAACCCTCACAATCTAAGTTTTCAAGTGGATAATTACACGAACCGTCATTTGTATTTGCTGCAGCATTAAAATTACATGCCGTGTTATCTGTACAACCTAAAGGTCCATTGGCTAAACAAAAAACTGAAGGAGTGTCTGTACTTGAAATACTTTCTATTCCGTTTGTTGCAAAGGTGTATTCTAAATCTAATAAATAAACAGTTTCATCATCAATTAAATAAAAATTTATGAGTTCACCATCTGAGGCACCATCAATTTCTGGAGTGATAAGATCGTCTGGCCAAATTACTAAAGCCTGTTGAGTTTGTCCAAGCAAGCTTGACCCAACCACTAAATTAGTTGGAGTTACAGCAACAATATAGGCAGATGAAGATTGAGCATTTAAAGATAAGACAAATGCTTCGGACAATAATAGACTAGCGGATTGAGTAGTTTGATTTTCTTCTAAAAAAGGGCTGAACCAATTGGAACAAAATTCTGCACAAGAATTGTCGTCTAGATTGGCGTTAACATTGAAATTTGCAGCATCAGAATTTGTACACCCTAAAACAGTTGCTACACAAGAACCATCGTCTATAGAAGCTTCTTCGTTAAAATTTACTGCACTAGAATCTGTACAACCAATAACTGCCCCACAGTTAAAAATTAAAGTTGCACTAGATGGTTGAACAGCCAAGGCGTTTGTTGTATAGTTAACCGAAACAGGCATTTCAACATCGAATAGATCTGCACCATTTACCAACTGAAAGCTAACAAGCTCATTGGCCGCTGCTCCGTCGGACTCAG
>Ga0233426_10001291_pt1 | contig 23547 bp, 21 predicted proteins | sample SI_118_April2016_6_FD_179875 | JGI IMG/M metagenome (GOLD analysis project Ga0233426, IMG submission 179875) | Seawater microbial communities from Saanich Inlet, British Columbia, Canada - SI_118_April2016_10_MG | ecosystem: Environmental > Aquatic > Marine > Inlet | place: Canada: British...
ACTATCAGTTACAACAGCTCATGCTGAAGTTATTGATATGATTTCACAAGCATGAGCTGTTGTAACTGATAGTGGATCAATGCAAGAAGAAGCTAATATTGTATGAGTACCATGTGTTACTGTTAGATTCGGTTCTGATAGAACAGAAACTATTCTTGCTGGTACTAATATTATAGCACCACCAATAAATTCAAATCTTATATTTGATATTGTAAAATGAGCAATTTGAAATAAAAAAATGATTAATACAAATCACTTATATTGAAAAAATGTTTCAGCTAAAATAGTTGATGAAGTATTAGCAATGCTTAAAAAAGATGGAAAATTATTTAAATATGATGATGAAAGACTAGATTTAGAACAATATTTCAATTGGAAAATTTAAAAAATTCAGATTGAAAAAAAAGAATGAGATTATTCTCATTCTTTTTTTATGTTTAATGTTTGATAGTAATCCATTAATTTTAGATGTAATATTTCATATATCTCTATTTTTTGATCTAGAATAGTATCTTGGTTATTTAACTTTTTTGTTTTTTCAATTCTTCATTCAACTTTTTCTATGGTCTTCATTATTACTTGAGCTTGAAGTTCGTTAGATAATCAAATAAATTTAGGATTATTTTTGATATTATCAATTTTTTTATCTATTTCAAGTGATACAATTTTTTTAATCTTATGAGACATTATTTTTCTCTGTTCTTGTATCTTTTCTTCTAATTTAGTAACTTTAGTAGTTAATACTTCTTTATTTTGTATTAGACTATATTTTACATCATTTTCTCTTTTTAGTATTGAAGCATCTCATTTAATAAAATCTAAATATTCATTAAATCTATCTTTTTTTATATAAGTGATTAATCATTGATAAAGATTTTTTTTAATCTCAAGTAAATATTTTTTTTCGTCATAAATATCTTCTAGATTTTTGGATTTTTCTAAAAGTGTATTCTTTGTAAGATAATAGTTATTATTATATTGTTTTATAAGTAATTCTATTTTATTGAGCTCATCTTTGTTAATATTATCACGAAAATATCAATTATTAACCAAATAAGATATAAAATTATTATCTTCTGTTAATATTGTTAATTCATTATGAATATTATTTCTATCAATATGTAATTTATTGATATCTTCTTTTATTTCATTTATGCTTTTATTTTCTAACACTTGTCCTGACTCTGCAAAACTTGTATTAAATAGTATTATATAGAATAGACTTATAATTATTAAGATTTTTATCATATTAATTATTGTATATTTAAAAAGAAAACTAGAGAATCTCTATAAAAAAGTAGTTGGCTTTAACCTTTTATTTGATTCTCTAATTCTCTTATAGTATATTGTTTATTTTTCGAATAGATAGTCTTTAATGTGAATGTTTTGTGAAGACTATATAATTATTTTAAAACTAAATCATTTATCAATATCTGATTTTACTTCAAACCTCCAATCGTGTGAATCAATAATTTTTTTAGTAATACTTAAACCTACACCAATTCATCTTTCTTCAACATCTCAAGATTTTTCTATATTACCTTGATAGAATTTTTCTGTTAAGAAAGCAACTTCACTTGTTTTTATTCATTTTCAATCATCTGAAAAATTAATAAAAGATTTTGTTATATTTATTCTTAATATAGTTTTCTTTCATGAATATTTAAGAAAATTTCAAATAAGATTATGTACTAATTGAGTAAATAAACTAGTATCTAATACTAATATTTGATTAATATCTCAATTAACCTTAATCCTTTGTTTATTTTCTTTCAGTCTTTTTTTGTGTGTTTCAACTACTTGAGTAATTAAATCATATACATTTGCTTCACTTGTATGTAGTTCTAATTTCTCTCTCTCTAATTTTTCATATTCCATGATTTTATTTACCATTGAAATAAGTCTTTTCATTTCATCTGTAATAGAATCTAGATTTTTTTGATTTAATTTAATTACTCAATCTGAAATTCATTCTAAATAACATTGAATAGATGTTATTGGTGTTTTTAATTCATGAGATATATCAGCTAATAATCTTCAACGTATTTTTTCTTGTAGATGTAATTTGTTATTTAAATTATTGATTGCATTGATCAATAATCATATTTCATCATTTTTATTATAATACTCAATTTCACTAAAATCTTCTCCAGGTTTAGATCTTTTAATTATTTCTGTTGCTGTTTGTATTGGAGATATTGTTTTTTTAATAAATACCATTACTGCTAATATGATAACAGATATAGCAAATATATTAGTTAGTATAATAGATATTGTTAGATTGTTTATAAATCTATATTCAGGAGAATTCTTATCTTTTATTGCATCCAATACTTTTCAAAAATTGTCAGTAGGAATTATTTGCTCAATTAATTTACTTCAAACACCATATTTACGAAGTAAATCTATAACAAGATTACTATTTACTTCATTTGGTTCCAATTCTCAATTATTTAATTCAAATTGTTCATATATTTCAATTTCAGTATCTGAGAATATACTTCATATATCATCTAATGTTTGTTGCTCAATTATATTATTAATATATTCAGCTGTAATTTTTTCTCTCGAACTAATTTTTTCTGCAAAATAAACTTTTAAATAAGAAGTATAAAATGCATAAAAGGCCACAATATTAATTGCAGCTATAAACAATATACTAAACATGAGAGAAATTATAAACTTATTCGCTATAGTCATTATTACTTATTTAATCTATATCATTCTCATCTAACAGTGAGAATTAAATCTTTATGGTCAAGTTTTCTTCTGAGATTTTTAATATGAGTATCAATTGTCCTATCATATAAGTATTGATCATATCATATTACCTCTGTCATTAATGTCTCTCTTTTTACAATTTTTCAATCTTCTACTAATATTTTTTTTAATATATCAAATTCATTTCATGTTAAATTAATATTTTTTCATGATTTTTGAACTATTTTCTTATCTATATCTATACTAATATCTAGAAATTTAACATAATTAGATTTATCTTTATTTACTTCAGTTTTTGATCTTCTTAATATTGTATTTATACGTGCTAATAATTCTCTAGGAGAAAATGGTTTCGCGATATAATCATCAGCTCATATTTCAAGACCAGTAATTCTATCTAATTCACTAGATCTAGCTGTTAACATTATTACTGGAATTTGAGAATATATTCTCAAATCTTTACAAATTTCAATTCAATCTTTCTCTGGTAAATTAATATCCAAAATTACAATATTTGGTTGTAGAATATTTATTTTTTCTAATGCTCATGCTCATGTATCATGTAAATATACGTCAAAATCTGAGTTTTCTAAATACAGTTTTAGAGACGTAGAAATACCTTTATCATCCTCAATTATCAATATTTTTTGCATATCTAGAATAAATAATTATAATATTTTATATCTTCATCTTACCGGTTGATTATTTTTTTTCAAATTAAATTTGCATTTTGTTTAAAAAATTATAGAATATCGCTCGTGAATTTTGCTCTTTATATAATAAATTTCGAAAAATGTCATTTGCACCAAAAAAGAAACATTCAAAATCAAGATCTAAAACTAGAACAACTAACTGGATCAAACTAACTGCTAAAAAACTTAGAGATAGAGTATGTCTAAATAAAGAAGGAAACGGATTATCACACTTCGTTGCTGAAGACGGTACTTATAACGGAAGACAAGTTCTTAAAGTTAAAACTAAAAAAGTTACTAGAGTATAAAAAAGTAGCATAATTTAATTATGCTATTTTTTTAGTGACTAAAATATCATTACACATATAAATAAAAATGAAACTAAATCGTAAAAAAACTAGAAAATTACTGTTTCAAAAGTTATATGCTATGTCTTTCTGAAACTTTGATGACGAACTATTTATGGAATCATACTATGATGATGTATTTAATTTTGACATGGATAAAGTTTATTATAAAGAAATGTCAGAATTAATACTCAAAAATGAATGATTCTATCTAGAGGTTATTTCTAAATATGCTCCAAAATTTGAATTAGCAAGTATGAATATCATGTATGTGTTACCAATTTTTATTGGTTTAGCAGAAATGTTTCATCTTACTGAAGAAATACCAGCTAAAGTTTCTATTAATGAAGCTGTAGAAATCTCAAAAGCATTTTGAGATGATTCAGCTAAAAAAATAGTTAATGGTGTCTTAAATAAGGTATATGAAAACCATGATGAATTAAAAGAAGTAAGTAAAAATCCTGAATCAACTAATGATTTTTCATTTTTTAATCTATAGAATACTTATAAAAAAACAATATATTTCTAATATATTGTTTTTTTATTGTGTTTTATATTAAAAAATAGCTATTTTCTCTTTACTTTTTAAGGAAAAACCTTAATTTATATGTATAATTTATTTATTAAAATTTAACATTTGGTTATTACTGAAAAAGCTGTAAACAGTAAAATGATGCATGATAAAATTTCAATTGCATTAAATAAGCTAGATATTGATTATAAAAATATATCACTTTACGTTTTAGCATTTATCCATAGGTCAATAGTAAATGAAAGACCTGATTTTGCACCAGAACATAATGAAAGATTAGAATTTTTAGGAGATGCTGTTTTAGAATTAGCAATTACTAAAAATTTATATAATGATTTTCCTAAGAAACCAGAAGGGGAATTGACTGATATTAGAAGTGCACTTGTTAGATGAACTAATCTAGCATCAGTAGCTAAAAGTATATGATTACCAGAATATTTACTTTTAGGGAAAGGGGAAGAAATGTCAGGATGAAGATCTAATGATTATTTATTAGCAAACGTTGTAGAAGCTTTATTAGGTGCTATATACTTAGACTTATGAGTAGAAGTTGCTTCAGAATTTGTTAATAAATATGTATATATCACATTAGATGATATATTAAAAAACAATAAGACAAAAGACCATAAGACTATAATTCAAGAGTACTCACAAGCAGAATTTGAAATAACACCTACATATAAAATACATTCAGAATCATGACCAGATCATGATAAAATATTTGAAGTATGAGTTTACTTAAAAGAAAAACATGTATGAACTTGAACAGGATCAAGTAAGAAAAAAGCACAAGAATCTGCTGCTAATGATTGATATAATAAATTAATTAAATAGAAATATGAATTTCACATTTTCAATATATATATTCTTAGATTTAATTAAATATTTAGTAATTATTGATATTATATTATCATGGTTAGCTAATTTTTGATTAAATATTAAACCAAAATTTTTAAAATCTATAATTGAACCATTATATAGTGGTATCAAAGATGTAATACCTACAACACTTTGACCACTTGATTTTACATGAGTATTAATAATATTTATTGTACTATTTTTGACTGGATTATTAGAAACTTTTTTCCCAGGTTCTTTATCATATTATAACGCGTATAAATCATCTATTTTTTAATCATTTCTACATGAAAAAATCTGTAGACTATAAATTATTTTTTACGGTCTTAGCTTTAGTTATATTCTGAATGATTATGATATCATCAGTATCTGTATATTCATCTTTTAGAGTTACTTCATCTATGGCTGCAAATGGTTATATTACTGAAGCATATAATCATTTTTATGTATTGAGAAATATTGCTCATGTATTAGCTTGAATGACAGTTTTATGAATAATTGTAAAAATTCATTACAGCATATTTGAAAAATTTTCTAAACATATATTTACTCTAGCGTTGATATTATTAGTAATTGTATTAACAATATGAACAAAATTAGGTTGAGCTAAATGATGGTTAGCTATTCCTTGAATACCTTTCACTATTCAACCAACTGAGTTTTTGAAAATATCTTTAATTGTGTTTTTAGCAGCATTCTTTAAAAAATATAAATGATATTTACAAAGTTTTAAAGATTGATTTTTACCATACTTATCAATTATTTGATTAATTGTATTATTAGTATGATTACAACCGGATTTCTGAACTATTCTAGTAATTGTTCCCGTGTCCGTAATAATGTTTTTCTATTCAGGAGCTAATATTAAACATTTAGCTTTAACAACATTTTTATCATTATTCTTGGCTACATCTATATATGCAATTTGAGATTATGATAAAGAGACTTGAATTCCTAAAAATAAATTAGGATACATCACTCAAAGAATTGATACATTTGCTTGAGATAATAAAAATCTATATACAAAATTAGCATTAAAGGATAGTCGTAAAGATCAAATAAGAAATTCACTTATTACAATATGAAGTGGTTGATTTGATGGTTTAGGTTTTGGTAAATCTATACAAAAATATTGATACTTACCAGAAGTTCAATGAGATTTTATCTTTTCAGTTATAATAGAAGAGTTAGGATTTACAGGATGACTTATACTTATTATGTTTTATTTACATATATGATATAGAGGTTTTTATATTGCTTCACGTGTAAAAGATTTGTTTGGAAAATATGTAGCTGTATGAATCTCTTCACGGATCTTATTACAAGCTTTTATAAATATATGAGTAAACTTAAATATAATGCCTCTCACAGGTATTACACTACCGTTTATTAGTTATTGATGAAGTTCATTACTATCACTTATGATTGCATTATGAATTTTATTAAATATTTCACGTTATACGGAAGAAAAATCAAAATATTCAAGAATTTCAAGAAAAAAATATATGTTTTAATATAAATTTATGACTATTACTCCAGCAATGCAACAATTTTATGATTTAAAAGAGCAAGTACCAGACTCTCTTTTATTTTTTAGAATGTGAGATTTTTATGAATTATTCTGAGAAGATGCACATATTGCGCATAGAGTTTTAGGAATTTCAGTAACTACAAGAAATAAAAATGCTGAAAATCCAGTTCCTTTAGCATGAATACCATATCATGCCAAAGCAAAATATTTACCCCAATTAATAAATGCTGGATATAAAGTAGCTATTGCTGAACAAGTATCTGATCCTAAATTAAAATGATTAGTTAAAAGAGAAATAGTTAGAATTGTAACACCTTCTACACTAGAATTAGAATGAGAAGAATATAGCAATGTAGATAATTCTAATATATTATTATCAATTACTGAATCAAATAATTGATTTGGTATTAGTTATTTAGATATTAATTCTAATAACTGGTATACTTGAGAATTTAAACAATTTGATGATTTAAAGACTCAATTATATAAAATATCTCCTAAAGAAGTTATTCTTGATAAATCATTATTTTGAAATACTGAAATAAAAGATGTATTAGAAAAAAAATATTGATTAAATATTTACTATTATGAAAATAATAAAAATACAAAACAAGTATTATGTAATCACTTCTGAGTTAAGAATCTTATATGATTTTGAATTGAAGATAAACAAAATTCAATAGATTCAGCTGTATTATTATTAAGCTATCTTTCTAATAATCAAAAAACTGATCTAAAATTTCTTCAAAAAATAAGTTATATGAGTTTTGATTCATTTATGAATCTAGATGAATCAACTATTTATAGCTTAGATTTACTTTACAATCTTTCAACGAAATCATCTACACTTTGAACGCTCGTTTGAATTTTAAACAAAACAAAAACAAGTGCAGGGAATAGACTTATTCGTGAACAAATTATAAAACCACTTCAAAGTGTAGACGAAATTAATAATAGAAACTCTTTTGTTGAAGAATTCTATAACAATAAGATGCTCTTAGAGGCCGTGAGAGAACAATTATCCTATGTAGCTGACATTGATTCAATTTTGAATAGAATTGCATTAAATAGAACCAATCCTAGAGATTTATTAAACTTAAAGCGTTCTTTACAGTCTGTATTAGAAGTATTTAAATTAATAGATTCAAAAGGAACTAAAAAACTTAAAGATATAATTAAAATATAATGATATATCATTTCACTTGAAATTCACATTATCTTGTTTCTACACAAGTAAAAGCTTGGAAAACAAAATTTATTGAAAAATTTTGAGAGTTTAATCTAGCACATATTAAAGATATCGTGAATGTAGATTATAATTTCTTAACTGAAAATATATCTGCGATGAGTTTTTTAGCCGAAAAAAAGCTAATAATCATAGAGTTAGAAATAGGTACAAAGGATGCAAAAATTAATGATAAAATTGATTACATTATTACATTATTAGATAAATTACCTGAATGAAATATATTATTACTTTCTAGTGTTAATCCTGATAAGAGATCTAAGCAATACAAATCAATTAATAAATTAGCTCAAGTAAAAGAATTTAATTCTAAATCATCTGATGAAACTTTTTCTATTTTAAAAAATAGGTTTCAATGAAAAATAGTCGATAGAGCTTTACAAAAACTCATATTATTTAAATCAAATAATATAGAAAAAGTAGCTTCTGAAATCGAAAAATTACTTATAACAAAATCAGTTATAGAAGTATCTGACATAACTGATAATATTTTCCCAGAACTCGAAGAAAGTATATTCCAATTTATAGATGATGTGTTAAATAAAAATGTTATCTGAGCTAAATTAAAGTTAAATATCATACTTAACGATACTAGTATTTATGCATTTTATAATAACCTTTTAGCAAATCTAAGAACGAACGTATTTATCTGAAAACTCAAATCACAAAAAAAATCACAATCAGAAATTGCACAAATATTAGATCTTTGAAATAAAACCTTTCTTATAAATAAATCATATAAATTAAGCTTTAAGTCTTTAGAAAATTTCTATATCCAACTCATATGACTGGATAAAAAAATGAAATCATGAAAACTCATGTGAACTGAAGATAAAGACTTTCAACTGGAGTTTGAAAATATCTTATTAAAAATAAGTAAATAAAATTATGAAACTATTTAAAAGTATCGAACATAATAATAAATCAACTGAAGAAGAAGTCTTAAATAAACTAGATTGATTATTTAATGAATGAAAAATATCACACCTGAATAATAAAGAAGAATTAATAAGGTTTTTATTTAAAATATATTTTTATAAAAGAACTTTTAGACTATATATTCCTTTATTGGATTATATATTTAGAATAGTTTTAATTATAATATTTTGTATTTTAGTTTTTTTACCTTTTTATTGATCATTATTAATTATTAATGATGGAATTATAATTAATAACGAAGAAACTCTTTGATTATACAGAAATTACCGGATACTAATTTCAAATGTAGTATATTTTTTAATACCTTTATATGTGTTAGTAAGAATATATACTTATACAAGATTATTATTAAGGAATGAAATACAAAAAAACTATTCATATAGCTTTACTATTTGATTACTAAAATTTATATGAACTTTACTTTTTGTACCTTTTACTTGGTTTTTGTGAAGCTTATTATGAAGTTTATATAATATTATACATTTAAGTATACAAGATATAGTTAAATAATTAGATAGAAAATAAAATGCTAATATATAAATAATTATAATAATATGAGAAAACCTAATTTTTATGCATCTGTATATTGAATCATAAAGAATACAGATTGAGATATACTTTTTGCAAAAAGAGGATCTCATGCTAGTTGATTTGTATGACGTTATCAAATCCCAGCAGGACATATTGATTGATGAGAAACAATTTTTGAAGCATTACAAAGAGAAATGAAAGAAGAACTTACTATAGATATTTTAGAAAAAAATACTAACTTATCACATACTGTTCATAGAAGATTCGAAGATTGAAGAGAATACTTTGATTTTTACTTTGAAATTAATAAATATGATTGAGAAATAAAAATATGAGAAATTGATAAATGCTCAGATTTAGTATTTAAATCTGCAGATAAAATTTCTGATATAAATTTATTAAAACACGATAAAATAGCAATTTATAACATAAATAATGGTTTACTATTCTCAGAATTACATATAAAGGATTCTGAATATTAAATTAAATATTTATAAAAACTAAAAAGAACTAAATTAAATTTAGTTCTTTTTTAGTTTTTAGTATCTAATTAGTCTTGTAAAGCTTCAAAAACTTCACCAGTCATTTTGATATTTGGAGTAAGAGTTTTTGCTCATACAGCCCATCTAGCTGGACATGCTGTACCAGGGTTTTCTCTCATGAATTGTAATGCTTCGATTTTTCTTACTAATTCATCTGAATTTCTCCCTAAAGGTCCAGAAGTTACTTCGATACCTCTACAGATTCCATCTGGATCTATAATAAATGTTCCTCTACCAGCAATACCAGATTCATCATCTAAGATATTATATAATTCTGATAATACTAATCCGTGATCAGCTAACATTTTATATTTAAATGTTTCCATTAATTTTTCAGATTTAGTCCATGCTCTATGTGAGAAAACTGTATCTGTAGATGCTGCTAATATTTCTACATTCATAGAATCAAACTTAGCTTTAACATCAGCCATATCTTTTAATTCAGTAGGACATACAAATGTAAAGTCTGCTGGGTAAAAGAATACTACGTACCATTTACCAGCCATATCATCAGAAGACATTTTTCCATCAGTATCTGATTCAGGACAATAGTAAGGTAATTCCCAAGCTGGAGCCGGAGTATCTATTTTAATTTGTTGTGGTAATTCAAAATTTTCCATATATTTTTATTAATTGTTAATAGCAATAATATATTGCTTAAATATAGATTATTAAAATATTTTAATCTGTCAAATATAAATGAGAATTATTCTCATTTATATTTGACTTTAATTATTTATCTGTATTATATATGTAATTATATATAAAAACAACTTATGAAAACTCATTATTATATAGATGATATTATTAATATTTGTACTGATAAACATTTAACTGTTGATGAAATATTTAACTTTTTGCAAGAAAAATATCCAGAAATATGAAGATCGTCTGTTTATAGAAATGTAGAACAGTTATCTGATAAATGAAAACTTAATAAAGTAACTTGAATAGGGAAGAAAGCATATTTTGAAGCTAATATATGAAACCATATTCATCTCATTGATGAAAATACATGAGATATTATAGATCTTCCTATTAATAGTATAGACTTCAATAAATTACCTAAAAATTTTAATATTAATAACGCAGATATTAAAATATTTTGAAATTTTTCATAAGTTAAAATAAAAAAACAATTCCATTAGGAATTGTTTTTTTATTTTTCTAGTATTTCTAATTTAATTAATTTACTTGATTTATTAAATCAATAATCAATTGCATCTATTCTAATAGTATGTAATCAATATGTTAATCATTCTGCTGAAATTGCTAAAATAATCTCATTTCAAGGGATACCAATTTTATATTTAATATCATCTATATAAACATTTATAGTTCTTATTGGAGATCTATCTTTTACTACTCATCTGAGATTAAAAAATCAATCATTATATAATTTAATACTTAAATCACTTGGATTAGAAATTATAATTTCCGGTTTAATAACATCTTTTCAAAGTATATATATTTGAGTAGATTCTGATTCTGAATAATATTGATTATCAACAGCTCTAAATGTTATTTCAACTTTTTTACTTTCATATTCAAATGGTAGTGAAATTATTCATTCATATATTCATTCTGTTTTATTATCAACTTTTATACTATCTACAACTTTTCATTCCAAAATAACATCTATTTTTATAATTGGATTAGAACTTCTATAACCAAATTTTATAGTATTTAATCATACAGTAAATACATCTCAAGTTTCAGTTAGAGAATTAATATCAATTTTAGATTCTAACTCTGATCTTTCACATTCTTCTTCTGAAAAGTTTGTAATTAAATTAGATATATTGCCATATTTTTCTGCAGCTTTTCATGATTTAACCCAATCTTGTACAGGATTTTCCCAACTAGAATTACCAGGTAATAATGAATTGAATTGTACTAAAGTTACATCTTGTTTTGCTGCTTCTGGTGTTTTATGTGTAACTAGTCAATTACAAAGTGCATCTACTTCTATAGTTCTGAAACTATAGTCATATTTAGATGGTTTATTTAAAAATAAAGATTTTACTATAAATGTATTATTAATATTTTCAGGACTAGGTAAAAATCATGAAATATCTGATATACTTACTTCTTTAATTTCAGATGGTTTTGACCAATTTTGTACTTCTACACCTTTATGTAATATTTCCATTGTATTTTTCCATATTGGTCATGCTCATTCTAGACCATTTCAACTGAATCCTAATTTATCTCAATTTGTGTTTCAAGCCCAAGCAACTGTTGTATATTGAGGAGTATATCAAGCAGTCCATAAGTTAGCAGGGTATATAATTTTAACTCAACCTTTTTCAGTTTGTTTTGTTGATGTACCAGTTTTAGCAGCAGCTTTTCTTCAACTGATTGTTAAGTAGTTATTCCAAAATTCTGGTCTAGTAGAAGAGTTACTTAATACATTATTCATTAAATACGATTGTCATTTAGAGATAACTTGATCTCATTTATTTTCTCATATTTCTAAAATAATATTTCATTTATTATCTTCGACTTTTAATATTGGTGATATTTCTTTTTTAACTCACATATTAGCAAAAACTGAATACGAAGTAGCTAATTCTAATGGAGTCATTTCTCATGTTCATAATGCTAACGGTGCTCCGTATTGACCATGTTCTTTTAATGATTCAGCTCCTATACTTTTCATGAAGTTTACAATAGCTTTTTCTCATCAAGCTAAGAAAAACATTTTGATTGCAGGTATATTTCTACTTTCATTTAATGCTGTAGAAAAGTTCATTTTTCATTTGAATTTTCCATCAAAATTTTGAGGTTTATATCAAGGGAACTGTGTTTCAACATCATATATAGGAGTATGACTACCAATATCATTTTTATATGTTGCAATTGAATATACAAAAGGTTTAAAAGTAGAACCTGGTTGTAATTTTGAAGTAATAATATTTACATTTCATTTATTCTCTTCATCAAAATAATCATTCGATCAAACCATTACAACTATACTTCCATCTCTATTATCTAAAGTTACAATTGCAGCATTTTTAGCATTAAATTTAGTAGTGTTGATTTCAGTTTGTTTTTCAACTATTTCTTCAGCCTTTTGTTGTAGTTCATAATCGAGAGTAGTATGAATTTTAAGACCTCATTTACTTATAACATCTGCTCAGTATTTTTCTTCTAAGTATTCTTTAACGTAAAATACAAAATGAGGAGCTTTAATATTTTCTTTAGATCTTGTAAATTTATAACCAATACCTCCTATTACTGATTCTTTATATTCATCAAATGTTATATATCAATCTTCTAACATTCTTTGTAATATAAAATCTTTTCTTCATGTTTGATATTCGATTACGTTATCATCTAACGTAATTTTAATAGCATTTAACATATTAAGTAAATGTGAATATTCTTGAATACTACATCATTGACTATCTACTCTTTGATTTAATTTAAATAGATCATTATCTAAATTACATATAAGAATTTTATTACTATCTTTTAATGGTTTTCATTTCATTCCTGATAAGTAATCAGTTAATTTTGAAACCATTTGAGCATGTACTGTTTTATCTTTTTGAGTTACTATTTCAATTTGAGAATCTACTTCTTCATTACCTTTATTGTAAATATAAGGATAACCAATCAATCTTTTAGGATGATTATAAGGTGATAGACCTGTAGGTGTCTTTGGTAATGAAGCTAACATTGAAGCCTCTAGTATATTTAAATCTTTTGCTGATGTATCAAAAAAAGTTTTTGCAGCTTGCTCTATACCAAAAGCATTACTTCAAAATTCAATTTTATTTAAGTATAATTCAAGAATTTTTTCCTTAGATACTCAATTAGTTAATTGAACAGCTAAATACATTTCTTTAATCTTTCTTTCTATACTTCTTTCATTTTTAATTATTGTATTTCTAATTAATTGTTGAGTTAATGTTGATGTCCCTTTAATCCCATCTTCATTACCTGTTAGATAATTAATTCAAGCTCTAGCTAATCAAATTAAATCAACTCATGGATTTTCCCAAAAACGTTTATCTTCTCATGCAACAAGAGCATTAATCATATTTTTATTAATCTCTTCATATGTTACATATGTTCTTTTTTCTTTAAAGATTTTATAAAGTTCAATACCATTTTTATCATAAATAGTAGAAGCTTCAGCAAATTCTAATTTTTCCATTTCTTGAACAGAAGGAAGATCACTTAAATATTTTTTATATAATACAAGTGATAATACAAATCAAGTCACTAAGAAAAATATAAATAAGTATAAACATACTTTAAATATAGTTCTTCATGGTTTTTTTAGAGATTTTTTCGTAGTTTTAGTATATTTAGATCTAATTCTAGATTTTTTAATATTTTTACTTTGAAACATATTATTGTTATTAAAAAGTGAATGTTTTAGTTTCTGTATCCAAGTAATCTTCTCAGATAACTATTTCAACTTTTGTTGTGGATACTTTTGAATATTTAGGAGCTTGTGTTTGTATGAATTCTCATTTGAAAAATTCTCTTAAATACTTGATTGTTTCTGAATCTTCAGAAATATTATTATAGTATATTGTAGACTTAGTATATATAGTAGGTGTATTTCAAATAGAATTATACCTTGGTATATTAAAACCATAAGGTACTATATCATTACTAAGAATTCATGCTAGATGATTTACTTTCAATGAATTAAATACATTAATTTCATGATTTTCTATAAAAAATTCTTGATTATTATATATTCTATTTGTATATATTTGAAAATCTTCATATTGATTTAAATTATTTTTCTCAGTTCAGTTTAATAGTAATACTGACATTCAATTATATAATGCTCTTTCAGGTATATATAAGAAACCTCATTTTTCACAAGTATTACTTCAATAGAAACACGAGTCATTTATATTATATGATAACATTTTCATTTTTTCTGCATTTTTAAATACAGGAAGGAATGTTAATAAATCTGTTACTCATATATCACTATAAACATATTGTTTATATATATTATAGAATTCTTTTATTTTCTTTGGAGATGTTAAATAATCAGCATCTATAACTCTTTGTTTTACTCATGAAATAACTTGTTGCTGTCTTAAACTTCTATCAAAATCACTAGTAGAATGCCTACTTCTTGCATATTTTAATGCATTATCTCATGTGAAATTCCAAGTTCATTTACGGAAAACTAATGTTCTATAACCCCAATTACCATCAGGATATTGATCATCAACAAAATTATTAGGTACATTAATTTCTATTCAACCTAGAGCATCTATAACTTTAGTAAATCAATTAAAATCAACATTAACAAAATAATCAATTTTTTCTCAAGTAATTTTTGATACTTTATTTTTTAATGCTTCCATTCATTTTTCTTTTGATTCTGATTGATAGTAGTATTTAGCATATATACCATTTATCTTTCATTCAGATGATTTTACATCATCATATTCTACATATAAATCTCTAGGAATAGACAACATACTTATTAGATGTTTTTTCTTATCTAAACTAGCTAGTATTATTGTATCAGTTAAATCTGGTGCATCGTGACTTCATCAACCTCTTCAAACAAGTAATATGTTTATCTTATTTGATTCTCTAACTTCTTTAATCTTTTCTTCTTTTTTAACTTCTAACTGAATAACCTCTTCTTTTGTTAGATTTTTATCCATCATTTCAAAAGAAAGTAAATCAAGATTTTTTATAACTATTATTCCTATAACAAATACTACACAAATAGATACTATTCCAATAAAACTACTGAATATATTACTATTGTTTTTTAGATTATTTTTCTTAAAACTCATTATTATTTCATCGTAAATTTACTATAATTTTTTATTGATATACTTTATCGAAAAAAACTAATTTTACAACCAAAAAAATTAGAAACTTTGATATATCTAAGTACTAAAAAGCTATTTAATCTTATTTAAGATTAAATAGCTTTTATTTTGAATATATATAATCATAAGAATGTTTTATTTCCTATAAAATAATCAAAAAATTATACCGATTATTACACCAGATAGATGACCAACTAAACTGATTCATGGCATGAATCAAATTCATACATAAATTAGAATTGCAGTAATTCATCACTTATAATCATTATTTCAATTCATAAACATAATGGTTGTATAAAATCACAACAATGTCATTGCAAATCAACTAATTCATATAGTATTTCATTGAGTAAATAATATTAATGAAATACCTGTAATAATAATTGAACTAAATAATAATATTAAATATTTCTTTATTCATAGAGTATTTTCGACTATATTTCAGAAAAAATATATAAATAAACTATTAGATAATAGATGTGATATTCATCAATGTATAAAAACTCCAGTAAATAATTGTATTATAAATATATTATAGAAACCTTGATTTAAGAAAAAACTATTTATTCAATAATTATATAATTCAGGCATACTTATTGCAGCTGACGTAGCGATAAAACTAATTGCTATTAATAAATTAGATATACTATATGTTTTAAAATCTCTTATATTTATCATAGTCTATTTTTCTTACTCAAATATATATAGAATCAAAATCAAACTAATATCATTGGTATACTTAATAAACTTCAAACTGAAAATATACTAAAAACATATCAAATATGTATATCAGGTTGTCTAAAGAATAATTCTACTATCATTCTAAAAATTCAGTATCATATCAAGAAGACACTGGCTACTTGTCATGAGAATTTTCTATTCTTATATATATAAGTTAATATAAGATATAAAACTAGTCATTCTAATAATGATTCTAATAATGTTGAAGGGAAGTAATTAACTCAATTAACTTCTACTGCTAATAATCCATTATATCATGAATATCATAATAATTCTTGATTTGCATAGTTTCATAATCTTCATAATCATAGCCCTATAGGTAATACTGCACAAATTTGATCTGCAACTTTATAAAAATTGAATTTATTTCTTCTAGAATAAATCATCATTGCAATTACTACTCATAATACACCTCAATGAAAACTCATACCTCATTCCCAAAATTTTAACACATCTTGAAAATTATTTAAGTAGTGATCTAGGTTATAAAAAACTACATATCAGAATCTACCTCAAAAAATAACTCACAAGAAAACATATAAAAATATATCATCAAGTTGATCTTTATTAAAGAATCATCTTTTTTTTAATACAAAAAATCATATTAAAAAAGATAAAGCATACATTAATCAGTAAACACTAGGTGAAATAGTCATTCAAAATAACTGAATATTAAATAAATACATAATTAAACATTAATAATAGATATTGTAAAATATGCTTAATATTACTTATAAATAGGGGATAGTTAATATATTATTATTTTATATATTAAAAAACATATTCATTATTTGACAATAGTATTGTTCTATGTGATAATAAATGTACAGAAGTAATTTATGTGTACAAACAATAAAAAGTCAACCCGTAATATAATCATTGATTTAACCCCATTATATATAGAAATCAATTTATATAAAAAGACTTTTAAAAATTATTTTAAAAATAAAGTTATTATGAATATTAAAAAACAAATTATAAAAATTTCACAAATATCGTTGTTAGGAATTTTTACATTAACTAGTACTGCATTACCTATATATAATATAGCTGAAGCAGCAAGTTCAAAAATAGTATATCCATTACAAGAGATATCTACATTAGAATGTAGATTTAATGATTTTGATACATTATCTAGTAATTGTAAACAACAATTACCAGTACTAAAAACTAAAGACTATACAAAATATGCTTCTCAAAATTGAGGGTATAATGATTTCACTAGACTATATACAGTCTTATGGGGATCAAGTTATAAATATGGTTGGGATGTATGACATGGTGGTCATATAGGTACTGATATTGCAACAGCAAAAGGTACTCCAATATATTCTATGGCAGATGGTACTGTAATTCATTCAAAAACGGATGTAGCTTTAGGTAAAATGGTTTCGATAGAACATAATATTGATGGTAAAAAAATAGTATCAAATTATGCTCATATGTCAGTAATTTTAGCTAAAAAAGGTCAAAAAGTAAAAGCATGAACATTAATTGGTAAAGTAGGTTCAACTGGTAATTCAACTGGGAATCATCTACATTTCCAATTAGATCTTGATACACCATTCCATCCTTATTACTATGATTATTCAAAATGTCCTTATAGTTATTATAAAATATCTGAAGAAGGTTTATGTTTTGATGAACTAGAAAATAATACTATTGATCCATTAAAGTTTCTTGAAACGAACGGTTCAGTATTAAAAAATTATAATATTACTGGTTCATATACATCTACTAATAGTTCAAGTAATTCAAGTAGTACTAGTAGTAATGATATATTCAATAAAACTGTATATATTTGATATTCTAAAACAGATATTAAAGCTGTTCAAAGAATTTATAAAGACTTAGGTGTATATAAAGGTTCAATAAATGGTAAATATGAAGATTTAGAAGATGATATCATTGATTATCAATTAGATACAGGTGTAATCAAATCTAAATCTGAATATGGTGCTGGTTGGTTTGGTCCTAAAACTAGAACACAAACTAAAAAAGATTATGATAAATACTTAGCAGATTGAACTAAATCTAGTTCTAACTCTAACTCAAGTAATAATGAAAAAGTTTACATTACAAATAATGTAAAAACAGTCAAAATTGCTAAGAAAAATGTATTATCAAGAGAAGAAATTGAAGCAAGAGAAGTAAAAGAATTTCTTAAAAAATATAATGTTTCATTAACTTTTCAAGATGTTGGTTGAAATGTAGCTATTTGAAAAACTACTAAAATTAATTTAAAAATTACAGATAGAAAAGGAAAAGGTTTTAAATGAAATATGCCATGAGGTATGTCATTTATAGCTGATAATAATAAAGTACAAATATTTCCAGAAAGATTATTTTACTTTACAGATGGTGAAAGAGATATATTAGTAAAAGGACTTAAAGCAGGTAATATTACTATTAGTGTAAAAGTTTGAGGAACTATTATTAAAAGAATTCCAATCAAAATTTATGAAAATGGTAAAACTATTTATCCAGAAAAAGCAGTAATTATAGCTAATAAATCTCCAGTAATCGGAGAAGCTAATACTGCAGTGGTTATATTTAAAGATGAAAAAGGTAAAAACCTAATTAACCTTGAATATGGTTCTACTTATAAAGTAAATACTAATAATGGAACTAAAATTTGTTTAAAAGAAGGTAAAATAAACGAATTATCAAAAACTGCTAAGAAAAAATGTGATGATGAAGATTATAAAGATAATGTAACATTTACATATAATAATACTATTTGAGGTATTGCATTATTTGATTATAAATCAACAAATAAAAATACTAAATTAGAAATTGTTAATACTTTTAATAATAAAGTATTAGTTTCTCAAAAACTAAATGTAAAAGATCCTAAAGGTTTAAAAAGTACTTATGTATATAAAAACGATGTTGTATCATTATTATGACAATCAGTTGCTGATGGTGTAAATAAAGGTTACTTTCTTGAAGAAAGAGAAATAACTAAAATGGATACATTAAATTGGATTGAAAATGCATTAAAAGAATATAAAGATGATGCTATGAATAATAGTATATCTAGTAAAATAGATACAAATATAGCTAATGTAAATAAAATTAAAGCTAAAACTGGTAAATATACTAAAACTACCAGAAAAGAAGTACTAGACTTAACATATGAATTCTTAGTATTTGATACAAATACTAACGTTTCATTAAAACAATATAAAGATCTCGATAGTTTAACAAATATTAAAGCAAGTTATGTATTAAATAATACAACTTGGAAAGATAAATTTGGTGAAAATTATTACCAACCTGATGTTAAAATAACAAGAGGGGAAGCAGCATTTATGATTAATAATATATTAAATCAAAATAGAAATGTTTACTTAACTCTAAGATAATAAAATAAAACGAGAAATGTTATTCATAATATTTCTCAAAATAAAAACAAAAATAAATTTAAAAAATAAAAATAAAATTATGGAAACTTGTAAATCACCTAGTCATGGACAAGAAGCAGCTGAACAATTAACTGATATGTTTGAATGTTCACCAGAAATGTCAAAAGTAGTAAAAGAAAGATTTAATCAAATACATTCTCAAGAAATTAATGAAATAACTCTAAATACTCAATCAAAACTGTCAAAAGTTTTATGAAATGAAGAAAAACCAGAAGTAATTTTTAATCCTAAAACAATAGCTAAAGAATCTCAATTAGCTCATTATTTGAGAAATATTGAATGAACTGATAAATTTAATACACAAAAAATAAATATAGGTAATCAATTATTATCAGCTTGATTAAATAATATTTTTGAAGAAAAACAAGCGTAAACTTATAATAACTTTCATTTAAAATAATAAACACAGAACCATGCGGGTGGTTCTGTGTTTTTCTATGTTTAAAATTACTTGATTAATATACAATTTTAAATATAGTATACTTAATAAATATTAAATGTATATATTATATGGTTTTGTATAAAAGAGTTAAATGACATAGTTGATTTGATCATAATGTAAAACAAATAACATCTAGATCTTTCATAGATGATATTTATACTAGAAATAAAACGTCAATTGATACGGTATTATTTTTATGTAATGAAAAATATACTTGAGATTATGAAAATTTACCAGAAAATTTTTATACTAAAATTGAGCGTAGTATGAATAAAATTGATAATTTAGCTACAATACTATTGTTGTTGAATGCGGATTTATATCAAAAATTAGAAGACATAATCTTAAAAAAAATAGCAAAACATAAAGATAATAAACTTAATATTACAAAGTTATTAAAAAAAATATACGAATTATCTAATAAAGAAGAAGAAGAAATCAATAATATCATTGATGATTATTGTACTATAGAAGATCTAACATCAAATATCAAAGGTACAACTTCAGATTTATTAGAATTGTCTAACTGAGAAGATTCACAAGAAGAAAAAGAAGAAATAGAAATAGAAATAGAATATACACCTTATCAAATATGTTGTAACGAAAGTACTGTAACATCAATAGAGGATTTAAATCTATTAGTATCTTTATCTGATACATTTTGAATACTAGAGTCAAAATATCTAAGAATTAAAGATGATTTTTATTTATTAATGTTGGAAAATAATAAAGAATTTATATTAAATAATATCTTTATAAAAAAATCAAAAACATATATGTCAGATGAATTATTAGAGATGTTTAAATCTTATGTTTATTTAGAATCTAAGATGTTAAAATGAACGAAAATATCATGATTGGTTACATGAATGGAAGGAAATGATATTAATAAAGAAAATTTTATTAAAGAATACGTTATAAATCCTTGAAAGTTATCCGTACTTAAATCTGGTTTAATGTGAGTGACTCGTTATTCATTATCTTTAATATAATATTAGTTAGAATATGAATTTAACAGACTAATAAAATTAGTAATTAGAAGAAAATACAAAAAAAGACTTAGAATAAGTCTTTTTTTGTTGAATAATTAAATTATTTTTGTATATTATAAGTAATATAATTAAGTATTTATGCCTGTGGCAAGACCAAGAAAAAAACCAACACCGAGAAAAACTTCATGAATGAGTGCACAAAAAAAATATATTTTTGCATGATTTTTTCTATTTATATGAATTTTGACATTAATAGTAGAAGAAGGTACAACATTCGCTAATGTATTAGAATTATGACTTTGAGAACTGTTTTGAGAATATTATAAAGCTATATTTGCACCTGTTGTAATATTATTAGGATGATTCCTTATCAAAGAAAAAGATTTAGAATTTAATATGTATAGAGCTTTTGGATTACTGTTTTATTTCTTTTGATTAACGACACTTATAGGTTTATTTAAATATGACTATAGTGCTGCATTTAATATGTTTCTCATATTAGAACCACTGGTATGAAAATGAGCAGTAGGATTAATATTCTTTAGTTTATTTATAATATCACTCATGATATTATTTAGATTCTCACCAGTTTGATTCACAAGAAAAGTAGCATCAGCAGGATCAGCAGTTTCAGAACTAAAAGATACTTTTAAAAAAGAAAAAGAAACATACAAATCAACGAGTACTAGAAAAACTACAAAGGCTGATTCAAAAGTTGATTCTAAACAAAAAGAATTAGACAATATGATGTTAGAGTTAAAAAAAGAAAAAGAAGCTCTTGCAAAACAAAGACAAAAACAAGCTCAACTCAATCTATCAGATGCTCCTAAAAAGATAAAAATAGAATCTAAATCAACTTCTAAATTAAAATCATTATTTACTAAAGATGAGAAAAAAGGTGACGCACCAAAAGTTATCTGAAACTCTAAATTTACTAAATGGGATTTTCCAACTCTCGATTTATTAAAAACTAGAAAAGTAAGTTGATCAGTAGATGAACATCAAATCAGAGAAAAAGAAATAGAAATACAAGAAAAACTTCTGCAATTCAAAATAGAGGTTGATATGGAATGATACAGAGTATGACCAACTGTTATACAGTATAGACTGAAACCTAAATCAGGTGTAAAATTACAAAAGATAGTAAATCTCCAAAGTGATCTTGCTCTCGCACTTCATGCTAAATCTATCAGAATCCAAGCTCCAATTCCAGGTCTTGGTGTAGTAGGTATAGAAGTACCGAATCCAAAAAGGGAAGTAGTAGGACTCAAAGATATTCTCGAATCTAAAGAATTCAATAGTAAAAAATATGAAATACCTCTCGCACTTTGAAGAGATGTAAGTTGAAATATCATGATTGGTGATATGGCAACCATGCCTCATCTACTCATTGCTGGTCAAACAGGTTCTGGTAAATCAGTTTGAATGAATGGTTTCTTAGTTTCATTATTATATAAATTCTCTCCAAGTGAATTAAAACTCATAATGGTGGATCCAAAGAGAGTAGAATTATCAGTGTATAACGGTATTCCACACTTACTAACTCCAGTTATTACTAATCCTGATAAAGCTCTGAACTCACTCAAATGGTGTGTTGCTGAGATGTTAAGAAGATATGATCTTGCTACTCAAATGAAAGCAAGAAATCTCACAGAATATAATGAAAAAGTAGAAAAAGAAGATAAACTCCCATACATCGTATTTGTAATCGACGAACTCGCTGATCTGATGATGAGTGGAAATAAAAAAGAAGTGGAAACATCAATCGCTAGAATTGCTCAAATGGCCAGAGCTGTTGGGATGCATTTAATCGTTGCAACACAAAGACCATCTGTAGATGTTATTACAGGTTTAATCAAAGCTAACATCCCATCAAGAGTAGCGTTCACTGTTGCTTCTCAAATTGATAGTCAAACTATCCTTTCTCAAAAAGGTGCAGAAGACTTACTCGGGAGATGAGATATGCTCTATTATCCAACAGGTCAAAAAGAACCAGAAAGAGTACAATGAGTATTCGTAGAAACTTCAGAAGTTGAAGCTGTAGTAAATAAACTAAAACTCACAGTTGATCCAGATATGCTCAAAAATATGCAAGATCCAGCCATAGCTGAATGAAGATCTAAAATGGAAGGTTCTATTCTCGAAAACTACAAAGGTGACCAAGAAGAAGACCC
>Ga0233426_10001292_pt1 | contig 23525 bp, 12 predicted proteins | sample SI_118_April2016_6_FD_179875 | JGI IMG/M metagenome (GOLD analysis project Ga0233426, IMG submission 179875) | Seawater microbial communities from Saanich Inlet, British Columbia, Canada - SI_118_April2016_10_MG | ecosystem: Environmental > Aquatic > Marine > Inlet | place: Canada: British...
GCGAAAAATGGTGATTGCTAATTTAAAAAACATTAAAAATGATATTCGTTATTACACAGCATTGCAAAAAGCGAACAATTACATATTGAATGAAAAAGAAAAATCATATATTAAAGTTCTATTTAATAAAAAAAAGCAAGTTTTAAATCAAATATTACTTCTAAAAAGTGCCCCGGCAGTTATTGATCAAATATTCAAACACGAAATAGATAATGCCGAAATTATTCGGAAAAATCGAGTATATTCCTTTTTAAATGTATGTAGTTATTTTAATCAAAACAAAATTAAAGAACCAGAAAAAATAAATAAATTTATTAGCTCACTTATGGATCCTTTTAATGATAATGATTCTTTCGTAAATAATGAAAAAAATGGCGATTATGATTTTGTATGAATTTCAATATTCAGCATTATATTGATATTCATAAAGAACTAAATTGTGTTATTAGTTCGTGGTCAAATGATGGTTCAACAATTTCCATTTCTTTCCTTTTTTCATACTGCATATTCCTAATATATCCATCCATGTTTTTGCTACCTTTCATAGTAAAACGATACACATTTGTTTCCTTCAGTTGACCCTGTCTATGACACCTTGCAATTGCTTGATCCTCCAATGCAGGGTTCCAATCTGGACTTACCATATAAATATCTGAATATTGCTGTAAATTTAAACCTTCGCAACCCGTTTGTATTTGCATAATAAGAACCTCAATGCTATCATTCTCCAAAATCTCTTGTCGCTGTTTTAAATTAAGAGATCCGGAGTAAATTGCAACCTGCGTATCATCATATTTATCCACATCATCATTATCTACAATCATTTCATATAACTTGTTTATTTCCTCTATGAAATGGGAAAATACTATTTTACGGTTTGAATTCATTTTATTTTCAACAATTGTATTGGAAACAGTATATAATTTACCCGGGCAACTATATAATTGCTTATATGTTGAATCTAATTCACCCACATCAATTAGTTCTTCTATCTTTTTCCTAAATAATACTGGCGATATACACAGTTGTCGGCCACGTAAAAGTATGGCTATTATGAACGGGGGACCACCACCCGGGGTATAACCAATTAACTTGTAAATTAAATGTCTATAATAACTTACATCACTTGGTTTGTATATAGTAGCAGTAAGATCAGTGTTATTTAATAAATCACGTATTAATTTCTCTTCATACGACCAATCTACTATAATTGTTTTTGTATTAATTGGAGGTAATGATAAACCTACATCTTGCATCCTTCTTCGAATTAATATGGTATCTATTAACTCATGTGTATGTTGCTTGATATATTTATATTCAAACCCTACAATATGAAATAACATTTGTACGTCCTTTTTTCTATTTTGAATTGGAGTGCCTGTTAAGCACCACTTGATGCCAGATTTTAGATGTAATGCGCAATCATGTCTATGATTACTATTACGTAAATGATGAGCTTCATCAAATATAATTCTATCCCATTCAATACTGTGTAATATTTTATCCTCTTTCTTTATTTCTCTATATTGTGTGTTAAATTGCGATATAACACCATATGTTGTTAAAACAATACAACTATCTTTAGCATAATCGGCTATTTTACTTCGCGAATTACCGTGATATACTAGTGGTTCAATCCCTAATATATTTTCTATTTTAGATTTCCACTGTGACACCAACGATGCTGGAAGAACAACTAATGTTCGCTGTTTTAAATTTGATACAATTAATCCTAACGAAATGATTGTCTTACCTAAACCCATTTCATCACCAATTACACCACCTTTAATATCAGTTGAATGTTCTCTCCCCAGACACCATTCAATCGCTTGTTCCTGATATTCTGCTTTTTTCAATCTTGCATCGTGAATGAAACTTTTGAAATTATCCAATTGTTCCTTGACAACTAGGTTGGTCATCTTTTTACTCAACTGAGCGTTATTATTTATCAAATATAAATTACCCCCATTTTTTTTCAATTTATTTTGGTTTACCGTACAACTTTATTTTTACAAAAATTGATAATAATATATTATAATACATAGATACATAGTATATTAATATAATTATGTCTGTTAATGAATTAAAACCCGTTAAAAAACGTTTTATTATTATTAAAAAGAAGAAAAAGGAGAATGACAAAATTATAAATGAACCTTCACAACCACCTCTATGTATGAAGGAAAAATATTTATTAACATTCACTGACGAAGAAAAGGAAACGTATAAAATAGCAAAGGAACATTTACAATCATCATTTAATTTAGAAAAAAGTGTGGGATTTTGTAAATATGTTGTTAAAACAACTTAAACAATAGATACTACTATTATTTGTTATAATGTATAACCAATTATAACAATCATACAAATCTCTCATAGCTCAGTTGGTTAGAGCGTGCGACTGTTAATCGCGAGGTCACAGGTTCGACCCCTGTTGAGAGAGATTATTTCATTGATTATTTCATTGATTATTATATAGCATTTAGCGTTATATAATATTCTTTTTTCTTTTGAAAATATATAATAAAATGGATTTAACAAATTTATATAAAGGTATTAAATTTAATCAAAAAAGTATTATGTGGATAGCATTATTATTTATTGTAATTATTACTATCCCATTACTAATGCCAAAACTTTATGTTCATGAAGGTATGAGTGGTGGTGATGAAGATGAAGATGAAGATGAAGATGGCAGTGCTAATCCAGAAGCTGCTGAAATGGATGCATTGGCATCCCAGATGGAGGAAAGAGCTGGCAAAATAGAAGCGCAACAACAAACTACTGATATTCAAGATTCAATTAATCGCAATCAACAAAAAAAAACCATAATAGACTCAATTAAAACCGAAACATCTAATATTGAAGGTCAAATTAATTCGCTTAACCCTAAATTAGTAAATATAAAAAGTAAGTTTACAGAACTTGAACCTTTAATGACAAGACAAACTGAATTGGAAACAACTATAACAACAAGTGAAGAACAACCAGATATTGATGCTGCAGAAGCAACAAAAATAGAAAATTCTTCTACTATTACGTCTAAAGTTCAAAGTGTTAAAGGTGACGTAAATACATTAAAAGGTGAGATAAATGCTATATTATCAAAAATAGATAATATGGATACTCAACTTGTTGAGTTAGAATTATAAAAATCTAAATGTAGTTATTGATATAATCCACCATTTTTACAATCGAATTTTCGTTGAAATATAAACGAAAATTTATATCTGTTAATGGTACTAACACGCTATAATTATTTTGTTCGCAGTTAATTTCAATCATTGATAATTCGTTATATTTTTTTAAATAACGAATTTGATTATTTGTTGTGTTTGTGTCCTTAATCCAATATATGGATTTTTCAAACAGTTGTTTTTCTATATGTGTTAAATTATTTTCACATGTAATATCGTAAGTAACTTTTGTATTATTCAACATTTATTTTTGTATAATATATTTGTATTATAAGTATTTCAATTTATAGTTAAAATACTATAATTATAATATAATTACAATTATATTATAATGGAAGAAACAAATGGGATATATGAAGAAACAAAGGGGATATGTAATGAAATCGTTTCTTGTAGTGAAGAAAATCAATATTTGGAATTAATTCATACCATATTAAAGGACGATAAAATCGAAGAGGGTAGGAATGGTAATGTGTATGTATCTTTTGGAAATATGATGAAATTTAAATTAAATCATAATATTATTCCATTATTAACTACGAAAAAATTAGCGTGGAAAAGTTGTTTAAAAGAATTACTATGGTTTATTAGTGGTTCAACTGATAATGAATTATTACAAAAACAAAAAGTTAAAATATGGAATGCAAATGGATCACGAGATTTTTTAGACAGTAGAGGATTACAAAATAATGCAGAAAACGATTTAGGACCTGTGTATGGTCATCAGTGGAGATTTTTTAACGCACCATATACAAATTGTAAAGATTCTTATCAAGATAAAGGGGTCGACCAATTGCAATATATTATTGATTCTTTGAAAGACCCCAAAGAAAGATATAGTAGAAGATTAGTATTAAGTGCTTGGAACCCTTGCCAGATTTCTGAAATGGCATTACCTCCTTGCCATATATTAATGCAATTTTATGTTGACAGGCAAGATAATTTAAGTTGCTCTCTTTATCAACGTAGCGGAGATGTTGGTTTAGGGGTTCCATTTAATATTGCATCATATGCATTTTTAACACATTTATTAGCACACCACTGTGGGTTAAAACCATACGAGTTCGTCCATTTTATTGGGAATACACATATTTATGAAAATCATAAAATCCCACTTTTAGAGCAAATAAAAAGAAAACCGTATCCTTTTCCAACATTACATATTAAAAATAAATATGATAATATAAATGATTACACCTTTACTGATTTTGAAATACAAGATTACGATTATCACGATACAATTAAAATGGAGATGTCAGCATAAAGTTATTATTATATAAATAATATACATATTATACATATTATATAATGGGTGTTTTAGTTGATTCAATAATTGGGGCTGTATCTTTCGGGTTAATTTCATATATATCACAACCAAATATATTAGGTAATAATAAATATTATTTTCAAATATTTGGATTCTTATGGACATTACCTATCACATATTTCTTTTTACTTATTATTGCCTCTAAAATTAGTACTACTGCTATGATGAATTTATCAAGACATATCGGGTTAGGTGCTGTAATAACAATTCTTACCGTGTATGTTTGCCTGATAATGCAAGAGATGGAACAAAGTAGTATTATTTTTGTAAATCTGCTAATTACCATTTTATTTATTGTATTGTATTTTGGGTTTGATGTATATAAAATTCTTTAAATTTTGCGTTATTCTTTTTGTATCTTCATTTTATTACTAATGTCATATAAGCATACACATTTGAAAATTTATTGATAACAAATGAAACAAAATTGATTTTTTTATTTATTATATTTAATATTACTAAATATAATAAACAATATGCCTGCTGTTACACGCAATATGAAGAAAGTTTTCGAACATAATGCTACTTATGATGTAGTTATTGATTTTGACGATGCCAGTGAAGAATGGAAAAAAAATAAAATTAGTATTGGCAACGGTATGTATAAATATAAATCTAATTCTATTTATACACAATGTATTATGATTCTAAAAGACGGAACTGATTGTAAGTTGCGTCGTAAAAAAAGTGGATGTTTTTGCCGAAGACATTGTTAAATCATATGTTAAGATTGTTTTATAAAACCTATACAAAATTTATCATTATTTGGTGGTGTTGAAGATAAATAAGGTTGCATCATTGTTGAAAACTCGTAGTGTATTTTATAATTATTCTCCATTAAGTAATTTATTAACCATAATATATCGTCATTTTTTACTATTTCATTTGTTTCATTATTGTATATCATACTAAGACAACTTTGAGAATAATGACTATGAAATCCAGATATTTGATTTGGTCGTTGTAATTTAGTAATTACAAGTAATTCATTCACTTTTGGTGTTGGGGTAATGTAGTATGCGTAATATATTTCCTTTGTTATTTTATCATTATAAGGAAGACGTTTTATGCAATAAAACATTTTTTTTGGTGATTATTATATTAACATAATATATAAAATGCAAGGTTTTTTTACTATTGACAAGACAAAGAGCGAAGATAATGCTACAAAAATTATGAAGGTTTTACCAACACGACCAAGTGTTATAATGCCTGTATGGGGCAAAAAAGTTATTTACAAAAAAAAACTTGTTGGTTTACATTGGGTGACTTATACAGAAACTGTTGATTACAAATATCATTAAATCTTTAGATGCTAATACACGTCATTCTTAAATTATAAATAATTTTATGTTATTTATGATTTTTATTTATCTATTGAATTACAATATTAAATTTATGCGTTTGCTAATAAACCGAGTGCTTCTAATGCTGTTAAAATAGCATTCATTGTTGTTGTTAAATTTTGTACATCAGTTCTTAAACCATCAAATTCTGCTTTTGTTGGTACATCAAGTGCCGTAGAACCATCAGTTGCAACGCCACCAGCAGCTGCACCTTGTGCTGAACTAGCATCAGCAATATTAGACTGTTGTGCTACTGGTGTAGCATCAAAGAAACCTAATTTTTGAGTTGTTGCTGTTCCAATTTTTGTTCCATTAGTAGCATTAACAACAATATTACCTTCATCTGCCATTGTTAAACCAGTAAGTGTTCCGACTGATGTAATATTAGGTTGACCCGCTGTTGTTACAGTGGCAGCACTTCCAGTTGTATTTTGATTTAATGTGGGAAAAGTACAATTGGTTAAAGTACCAGATGCTGGTGTTCCTAATACCGGTGCAACCAAAGTCATACCACTAGCCATTGTACCAACAGTAATATTAGCAGCAGGTAAACCAGAACAATTGGTTAAAGTACCAGATGCTGGTGTTCCTAATACCGGTGCAACCAAAGTCATACCACTAGCCATTGTACCAACAGTAATATTAGCAGCAGGTAAACCAGAACAATTGGTTAAAGTACCAGATGCTGGTGTTCCTAATACCGGTGCAACCAAAGTCATACCACTAGCCATTGTACCAACAGTAATATTAGCAGCAGGTAAACCAGAACAATTGGTTAATACACCAGAAGCAGGTGTTCCTAATGCTGGTGTTGTCAATGTTGGTGATGTTAATGTTTTGTTTGTTAATGATTGCGTACCAGTTAAAGTAACGCCATTGGTGACAGTATCAGCATTACCAGTAACATTACCAGTAACATTACCCTCCAAATTAGCAACCAAGGTTCCAGTTGTAATTGTAAGATTTCCTGTAGATGATGCAGTTGCTGTTGTTGTACCAACAATAAATTTGTCTTCAGATTCATCCCAACCCATAAACGCATTATCACCAGTAGTTCCACGTTCAATTATAAAACCAGAATCATTTGAGGATGCTTCTGTTAAACCATTGTTTAAACCAATAATATTATCGCTAATATCTAAATTTTGTACTGTTGTTGTTACACCAGTTACATTTAAACTTCCGTCAATGCTTACATCACCAGTAAAAGCTGACCCTGATAATGCTGCATTATCATTTACAAGAGTATTGAAATGAGCGCGATTAACCGTAACTTTATTTGCCATTATTATAATATTTAAAAATATTAAAATATATGCCAATTAATTAATAAAATAAAAATATTCATTTTATTAATTTTTCATTTTTCATTTTTCATTTTTCATTTTTCATTTTTATGTTATTTAATTATAATTTATTTAAATTATTAACATATTGTTTAACCAAGAAGAACATTATAAGAAACAAATTCATTATTATAACTTTGTCCACTATTATTTGTTTGACTTGTAACAGAAATAAGATTAGATGTTTGAACGGTTCCTGTATCAACTCTACCATTAGCACGTACTCTAAATACTGGTGCACCATCAGCACTTGTAATACGGGTAATATCAGGTGTGCTTGCGACCAATGTTTTAACTGGTTTAATACTACTTGCTCCGGTAACTTCAAGAATATTACCTATGCCTGCGTATGTTAATGGAACCATTACATAATTCAATCTACCGGTATCATAATCATCCCAAATGGCTTCACCACTAATGTCGTTTTTAGCTACTGTTGTATATGTAGGTAATGTAGATAATGCAGTTGCTTTAGAATTCAATATAGATTGGAAACTATATGCTGTTGTTCCAAAAGTAGCAGTATCCAATTCTAATATTGCTTCTTGAATTATTGAAGCTCTAAACGCAACTGCTCTAATTTGGTTTTTATCTATCTTAAATGTTTCAAATGATTCATGAATAGGGGAAGTATATTTGCGAATTTTAATAACAGGAACAGTTCCACTTAAATCGTATTCGGCACCAATCAAACTTGTTTTAACACCAATATTAGGTGTAATAACATTTTGATATCTACCTTCATTTATAAAAGCTGAAGGAAGTTTAACTAAAATATTAGATGCTGAATTAATCAAATTACTACAAACATCATAACCACCTACTGTGTATAATCCATTTGCTTGTTGTGTCATTGCTAATTGATAGAAGTTTCCAGTCTTTGATATTTTATCAATAGAAATAGCAACTGAAGAAGTATCTATTCCACTATTGGGAATAACCAAAAATTCGTTATCAATTCCAGGATTAAGGCTAGCATCATAAGTTACTTGTGCGCGGAGTGTATTACTATTTCCAGCCATATCAGTTGTAAAATCAGTAGCACTACGATTTAAAGCAAAATCAATAAATGTTTTACTTATATCTACAGTAAGTGTTGCTGAAATATCATTAAGAACGTGTGATGCAGTTGAAGTTGACAATAATTGAGATGTTGTATTAGTTGTAGCATCTCCACTAAAAGGGAAATGATTTACACCTGTTGGATTACGATATTGAACTTTATATGTAGGCTCTGACAATGAAAAAGATACATCGATAGATGATGCAATAGTAGATACTAATCTAACAGTGAAAGGATATTTAACATTATTAAATGATAAATCAAAAGGAACTCCGGGGGTCGTTAATGAACCTGGCATTGAACCAATTTGAGTATTTGCTGGATCCAGTACAGTCACAGCACCACTAGCAGCAGAACTAATCTGATACCTATCTGTATCTCCTGTTATCGCAATTTTGCTTGCTTTGAAAAATCCATTACTGTTAGGATTATTACTAGAAACATTTTGATAGAACTCAAAAAGAACATCACTGAATGATGTTCTAGTTCCAGCCTCTGCAAGACTTAGATCTGCCACAGTACCTGTTACTGAATATTGAGCAGGTGTTAATGTAACAGGAATACTGGTTGTTGCATTTGTTGTTCCCAAATGTGATTTAGTAGATACAATATCATAACCAAGGTCGCCCATACTAATATCACCAAAATCATTCATGCTTGCATCTAGTTGTGTTCCATTCAAAAAATCACCACTTACAGATTGACTAATACCCGAGAAATCAAGAGCAAAAGTACCACCAACTCGTCTTATTTCGATTGTTTGATCTTCAATAATACCACGATAATTATTAAATGTTACATCTTTTGCATTCCCATTTGTATATTCTTTACTTGATATAATATCAACTACATCACCAGAAACATCAAAATGACTTACATTAACTTGGTCAAGTTTTAAATTCAATGACATATCAGTTCCACCAAAATTAACTAAATTTTCACAAATATCTAATTGGATACCATTATCAATTAAAAGGAATGATGTATCTGTATATTTATAATTTTCAAAAGAAATATCATCACCATTACGTAATACATCAAATACAGGACCATTTGCAATTACAATAACAAAGTTAGCCAATAATGTGCTATCTGCGGCTAAAGAAACAAATGAAACATCAGAATTTCTGAGTGTTAATGTATTCTCACCCGTTACATCATCTACAACATGAACGGTATGGATTGAACTCAAACTGCCATCTGTTACAAAACCAGTTTTATCAAAAATATCCTGTAAAGAAGTTAAACCATCTGTCATTTCTGATAAAGTTCCGGTTTTCTTTGTTGTAGTCCATACAGTATTTCCTTCAGCGAAATCAAGTAATACTTCATATTGTTCAGAGTTCAAACTAACATCACCTTCATCCAAATCCAAATTTATAACAAACGCAGCATTAGTATCTGTATTGAAACTATTAATATTAGTAGCTATATTAAAACCCAAATCAATATCATGTTTAATTTCAGTTGTATTATATACGTTGGTATCCTTATCACGACCTTGTAATTGACCTGTCATTGTATGTATCATTGATTTAGTAATAGTTCTTTTTTGTGGCGTATAAGTAATTGTTCGTGAAGCAGAAGATAGATCCCAATCGCGTAATTTTGATTCGGGACCCTTTGTTCCATCACTGTGATACCATTCGTAATATACATCGGTAATTGTAATATTACTCATATCTGTTTGAATATTTTGGTAAGAACTCAATGGGAATGGGTCTGTAATTGAATTGGTTGTTGTTTTTGTATGTTGTTTTACTGTTCCAGTTCCGTGAGTACCAACAGAAGCTTCACTTGCCGTAGTGCTTAATACTGTTAGTGTGTAATCACAAGGATAATCAACTACTTCCTTTATTGAGGTACCATTATTCCATTCCTTTTTAATCAATGTTTGAATTTTAGATTGGAATTCATGTGCGGAAACATCACCAACAATATTAGGAACAATACTGAAAGACATATCTAAACTTGTTCCATTATCAATTACATCCCAAGCAAAATCATTTAATTTATTTGAATAATCAACCTTTGTTTTTAATTGAACACCCGCGTCAGTTGTGCTAAAACCTAAGAAGTTATCTACGTCAGCAACCAATCCTGTTCCGGCATTGGAAATATCGGCAAGTGTTTTGGGTTCTAAGAACAAGCGCACTAAATCATAATTATAAATACCATCAATGTCTAGTTGTACATTTGTACCTGTTACTTCAATTTGAACATCAGGATTTCCATAACTTAAATCTGTATTACATAAATCAAATATTTTATTAACTCGTGTAGCAAATTTATTATTATCGGTTACTTTAATGAATGTAATATCATTCGCTGCTTGTAATGTTGCAATTGCACTATCGACAAATACAGCATTTACACTTGTATCTTGGAATAAAGTGCTTGATGCATCTTTAATAGCTAACGCATTTACTTGATTACCACCTGAAACACAAATACTATTTAATAAAGATGAACCAGGATTAGGGAATTTTTGTTTTACTGTATATGTGACTGTTTCAGTCTGGTTTAAACATAAATCTACATTGGTGCCTTGAATTTCGGTATCACCAATATAAGCTACAATAGAACCCAATAATACATTACTTACATCGTCATTATTTTGAATTTCAATACGCTCTGTATTAACGCGTGTTGCTAATGTAATTACACCCTGTTTAACGGTTGATAAAAATTCATCTTGTGTAGCATCTAAGGTTGTTACGAAACTACCACTTGTTCCATTTCCGTGACTTGTGGCATTAACTCCACCAAAAGATAAATCAGTTGTACTATTTGTGATTTTAATAGAATGAGAAAGAACATCAGTATGTGCTAAAAATGTACCAGAACTATCACTTAAAACATTTTTATTACTTCCAAAATCACGGATCGCATTCATATAATCTAAACTATTTACCATATTACCAGCACCAGAAATATCAAATGTTTCATTAGAAACTGTTATGTTACCACCAACAGTTAAAGTAATATCAAGTTGATAACTTCCCACGTCTTCTGCTCCACCAGGAAGCTTATTTTCCAAGTCATTTTCGTCGACATATGATGTTATCGGTGCACTACCACTTAAATCACGTATACCAATATTATTTGCGCTTGGGTTTGCGGTTGTTGACACAAGTCCAGATGTACTATACGTAGCTCTATATGTACCATAAGTCACTTGACTAGGATAAGCACCCAATGCAACTGTATTAGAAGTATCCAAGAATACATCAAGTCTATCCGAAATATCTATAATACCAGCTCCATCAGAAGGTGCTTTATTCAATAAATAAACATTTGAAGCATCTTCAACTACAGAGAATAATAAAGTTGTATCACTATTATCACTAGCAGATAATAGTGCTTTAGTAAAGGATTTATCAATAGAATTTTCGCTTGTAAATTGTAAATTATGCTTATCGTTACCAGCTCCATCATTTAAACTAATATCATCAGCACCGTTACATATATCTAAAATTAATGTTCCTTCTACAAACGATGCTGTTGTTTCATCAATTTCGATTTGTGATAAATCAACTGATCCACAACTAGCATCTAAAAATGAGGCATCGACATTGCCAGCTCGTTGTTCATATGTTGTATGAACAATATGTATTTGAGATGAAAAAATATCTTGATTAATCATATTTACTGTATGTAAATCATATGCTAAATCTGTTCCTGTTCCACTTACATCTCCAATTGTTAATACATCACCACCACCATCTCTAATGTTATCACGTACCAATGCTTGTAAAGCCCGCAACTCTAAATTATCGGCATCATTTGTATCCGTTGAAATGAATAGTTTTTCACTATTCGTGCTTGTTACACTCGCCGTATTGAAACTCTGCGACATTATACTATTAATAAATAAAATAATTTAATAATAATAATTAATTAAATTATTTAATATTAATTATGTTTCTATTATTATTTCTAATTGTTCTTGGTGTTCTTGGTGTTCACAATTTTTGTTGTGCTTTTTTTTACACGATGGAATATGACGTGCTAAAGCTTTAGTTGGGTGCCGACCTCCAAATACTCTTGAACAAATATCACATTTTATGCTTGTTTGATGAAAACTTGCAAATATATTCTTTAAATATACATCTAAACTAGGAAATTGTAAATCATCCAATCGTCTTAATAACTTTTTGTTTGTATCCTGAATTTCGGTATAAAATTCTTCCTTACATTTTATAAATTTTTGAAATTCACTATTTATACTTTCTAATATGTCACTTGAAATTTCATATTTATTTTCTTCCATTTCAGTTTCACATAAAAATGGTTTTAATTTTATATATAATTTATCTATGATATCAACTGCCAAACCAATTTTAAACTGATCATAATTTACTTTATCAACATAAATCAAAATATACTTTTTATGAAAATCTATTTGAAATGTTTTTTTTCCACTAATACCCTTATCTATAGATTGTGACAACATTATTCCGTGGCATTTTTGCTCATCAATATCACGAATAAATTTTTTCACTTCATCTTCAGGAACATTCTTTGATTCATATATTTTATTTTCTATTAATATTTTGGGTTTACTTTCATCCCGATATATAATAATATCACCAGACCTTTTTGTTTTTGCTGTTTTTTCCATATTTATATTTTCTATGTTGCTTTGTGGGTACATATTTTCCAATATCATTAATAATTTATTTTCACTATATTGACCCTTTAATGATGATGAATGTTTGAGTTTATTTAAATAATCTGTCAAACTTTTAGAAAGACTGTCCTGGGTTGTATTATTTTTATCAGTTAAACTATGTATTGTTTCCAACTTTGTCGTAACACGTCTTTCACTTTCATTCATTATATTTGTCATTGGTTGTTGCAATTTTTGAAACATATCTTCCATTTTTACATCCAACGTATCAAACAACATTTTTTTTATATTTTCATTATTATCATTTGCTTTTTCTTGATAACTTTGGTCAAATATTTCTACTATTTCACCTTTCAACACATCATTTGTACTTTGTATCTGTTCTGTTATATTTTTTTTATAATTATTTTGCGTATCATTCTCTGTAAAAAATGTTTCCAACTTACTTATTTTTCGCAATAATAATTCATTTATATTTTCATTTTTATTTTGCTCATTGCTATTCAAAAATATTGTTTCCATAAAATTTACCATACATAAATTTACATCTTCCACATTTATTTCAGGGTGCTTTTGATAAAAACTAATAACTTTGGGATGGGTTATTTCTATTGGCATTATGTTTACTATATTTGTTTGTTTAATTCAATATTTTTATATATTTAAAAATATTGATTCCTCCCTGTTTTTCATACCTTATTCTTGCTTTATTGTTATCATATTTTGAGTAATATTATTATGTGTTATTCGTTTTTATTTATAATATTAAAGTGAACATTGAGAACTGTATTTTAATAATTTATTTCCTCCCATATATCCATGATAGTAACAATATGCTGATACTTCATCAAAATTACCATTTACTGTTATTTGAATATTTCCATAGTAGAAATCATAATTTCCATTTGCTTCATTTGTTTCAGTTACATTACGATTTAGTAATTGTACATTTCCTTTCATACCAGAATGTATTATACACTGATAAAATATTTCTCCTACACTTAGTGCATGATTACTGGGTATTGTTATATCAATATAATTAGTTCCATTTGAACCACCACTTAAAAAAGTACTTGTATAGGTTCCACTATAGTATAATCTAAAAGGGTGACTACTATTAACACCATAATCAGCAAATCTATATGTTCTACCACGCATAAATTTAAATGTTCCATTATAAATATTAATAGAATTTCCATTTTCATTTCTAAAATTATAATATGGTTGATTAAATTGACCTCCACTTACTCTTATCATAATTGGATTATTATTTAGCACTGTATAAGTTATATTATTTGATTTACCATCATTTAATATTGCTATTGGATGATTAATAGGTACATTTTGTAATATATATGTTCCATTATATAAACCATATTGTTTATTAGAATCATAGGTGTTTTCATTATTAAATACATATTTATTTCCATTACTACTAACAATATTTGTATTTGAAGGGGAAGTTATACACGTTAATGTTTTTGTTATGTAAGTAGGAATTACTCCTCTATATTTAATTATAGTATAAGGATATGCTATTTCCATTGTTTCAAATTCTCTTGAAACGTAATGTAAATCATTATTTGATAAATTTGTTCTCATTCCTACAACAAAATCATAAAATGTTGTATATGATGCTGTATTTGTTCCTAATATATTAATTGTATTACTATTATATGTTATTGCAAAACCATTTTGTAAACCATTAAAATAATTTGAATCATTATTATTCCATGAAGAAGGCATTAAATTATGTTTATTCAATATATTTCTAATATCATAACCAAAATATGGATTTAAATATCTAAGAGCTTGTTTACCTTCATTGTTAACTGATTTAATTGTCATAACATAATGATATACACCATTGGGAAATTCTGGTGTTGGTGAATTTATAGCATTACATTCATCTAAATCACCACTATTTTCTACGTATGTTGGATTTCCTGCACTATCATTAGAACCTGTATAACTTGAAAGCATAATTTTACTTTCGCCATTTATAAAACCAACTGGTCCATATATTGGAAATCCATCTAACGCAAAACCTATTAAATGTGAATGACGACCTCTACTAACTAATCTATCTATATCAGCACATTTATCTTTTTCACTACGCCATGTATTATTAAATAATCTTAAACACGTTGGATATTTATGATAATGATAAATACCTGTATTTTGTGGGTGACCACAACAACCTGAGAATATTCTACCATATGCCGATTCTTGATTTTGATTTTCAAATGGATTATATATTGGAATTCCATTAATTGCTACACCAACTGTTCCTAATGTAGTATCTTGAGGACCATTTGGATTTATAGTAGGATTTAAAGGTATATTAAATGTTTCATTTTGTAAACTTAATCCATTTGGATTATTATTTCCACTATTACCATTATTATCTTCACTGAATTTTAAACTAACGAATGTGTTTGAACCAGCATTATTATTCCAACCATTAGTTACATCAAAACCCATTATTTTAGGTATATAATTAGGTATCCCGTTACCAACAATTACAATTCTATCATTACTTATATCAGTATTTCCCGAGTTTATTGATATGTTATTTGACATATTTGTCATTGTGTAATTTTGTCCATTAATACTTAGTGTTTCAATTGCATCATTATTTGATAAGTTATTATAATTATTTACAAAATAATTTTTATATATTTCTCCATTTGATGAATTAAAGCTATTTATATCATTAATATTTAATATATTAATTGTAAAATTTCTTTCAATTGAATTTGTGCTATCATTTGAAAATATACTTATTGAATAATTATTTTTTGTTTCATAATCAAATATTTCATTTGCTTTTAATATATTTCCACTAATTGTAAATGAATTACTATCTGTTCCACCTAATGTATATGTAAAATTAGTTGAATCAATATCTGTAGTAGATATTTGTGCTATATTCGAACCTATTAATAAATTTTCTATTATATTTGTATTTGATAAACTAATGGTTGTTGGACTTTCATTTATATTATTTATTTCTATTGTAAATGTTTCACTTATTGTATTTGTACCATCACTTGAAGTTATTAGTATTGAATAATTATTCTTTGTTTCATAATTAAATATTTCATTTGTTATTAATTCATTACCATTTAAAATACTAAAATAATTAGCATCACTTCCACCTATTGTATAATTAAAAGTTGCTGTATCTATATCATCTGTTGATAATACCCCTACTAATGTATTTAAAGCTTGATTCTCATTAACACTTGCATTTGATAAACGAATGGCAGTTGGACTATCATTTATATTATTTATTGTTATTGTAAATGGTTTAGTTATTGTATAATTACCATCGCTTGAAGTTATTAGTATTGAATAATTATTTTTTGTTTCATAATTAAATATTTCATTTGATTTTAATTGACCACTTTCTATTTTAAAATTACTTGCATCAATCCCACCTAAATTATAAGTAAAAGTTGTTGTATCAGGGTCAACCGTAGTAATATTACCAATTAAACTACTTATTGGTTTATTTTCATCTATTGTTGCATTTGACAATAATATATTTACAGGTGTATTATTCACTTCTAATACATTAATTGTAAAATTTGTACTAAAACTTGATATACTATTATTTGTTGTTATTGTTATATTATATTGATTTTTAACAGTGTAATCAAATATTGTATTAACAATTAAATTATTATTTTGTATTAAAAATGAATTTGCATCTGTTCCAGTTAATTTATATGTATAATTACTTGAACCTATATCAGCAGTACTAATAGTTGCTATTTGTGTTCCGGTTGCTTGATTTGCAAATATATTTGTATTTGATAAAATAACAGTTTTACTATTATAATCAGTAAAACATCTATTAATACTTTTTGTTCTTCCTACATTTTTTATTATTTTACTACCTTTATTGTTAATATAATTAACCATATCATTCTCTGGCGTTCTTGTTATCGCATTTTGAGTTATATTATTATTCTTTTCTTTTACTATTTTATTGCTTGCTGTTGTTGCTCCTTGTATTCCGTATTGCTTATTATTTGGTTTGTGTGTTGAAATACAGTTTGTGGTTGAACCATTTAACAATACACCGGATGAATTATATTGTTTACTTTTAAAATTAAATTCACGTTGTGTATAATCCTTATTCCTATTTTTCATATATGTCTTATATGAATGATGATGATTTATATTTAATGGCTGCAATTTACCCACACAATGCTGTTCATTGTTTTCAATTATGTTCTCTGAAATATCTTCTAATAATTCATTTGATATTGTAATAATATTTAATGGAACAAGTGACAAATTCCTTCCATTTATTGTGCTATATTTTGTAGGTAAACTTCCAGTTTTATATTTTCTAAAATCGTGTGTTACCTTTGCCAAATGTTCGGCGTGGAACGTTTCTAAATATGATGTCATATTATCACCTATTCCATCATTTTTTGTATCATATTGTTCTAATGGATTGTAAATTAAATTATCACTATTATCACCTACACCATCTCTATCCGTATCGGTGGTTTCTGCGGGATTAAAAGGAAAAGCATCCGCATTATCACCTACACCATCTTTATCTGTATCACGTATTTCATACGGATCATTTATAAAATCATCATATATGTTTATTACTTTATCATAATCATTATCTGTTAAACCAATTTGATTTGGATTCCAATAAAATGGTATTATTACAGATATAATACCTATATCATTTATAAATACATCATTTTCAAATTTCACATTTTTACTAGAACCGGCAAAATCTATTATCCGTAAATCAGCATTATTTGCAAAACATTCATATCCTATTATTCGCAACGATATATAATTTTGCATTATTAATTTTGTATAATTATTTCTACTAAATGCCTCGCCTGATATTGTTGTTAAATAATTACCATAGTTAAATGACAAATCACTTATTGAGTTATCATAAAATGCTTTATTACCTATTATTTCTACTCTTGATGGTATGGTTAGTGGTGTATTAATATTACAATTTTTGAATGAACTCGCACCAATATATTCTAACGTATTGTCAGTTGGAAAAACTATTTTGTTTATATCATTATTTCCACTAAAAGCATTATCTTCTACACTTTTTACACCATCTATTATTTTTAATTCACCATTATATAATGTATACAACCAAATATCATTTATATTTGTTAATTTTGTATCAATATCTTCAATTATATAACCATTGGTTAATAAATCATTTATTTTTATTAACATTCGCTCTTGTGCGAAATCTATACTAAAACCTATTTTCTTCATGTTTACATTTTCTTTTATTGTCATATTTTTAAAATATGGAGTATTATAAAATACTGAAGTTGTTCCACTTGTATTTAATATAGCATTGTCACTTATATCATCAAAATATACATCTGTTAAACTTTCATTATTTGCGAAAGATAAATTTCCAAATGTTAATAATGCTGGGGTGGGTGTTGAAAAATCTAAAATTTCAAAACTATTTTGATTAAAACAATTAGACCCGATTGAAGATAACTTATTTGCCTTTGACATATCAATTTCATTCATACTTGCATTTTCAAAACTTGAGTTCCCTATTGTTTCTATTGTTGAAGGTAATATTAATCTATTTATTGTTACATTCTTAAAAACATCATTCTCAACTGTTTTTACTCCTTCTTGAATTGTTAATATTTCATCCGTATTTTGCGTTTCTAATGTATACAACCATATATTATTGCTATTATCAATAATCTTGTCTATTTGGTCATCGGTATATTTGTATTCCTCTAATTTAATGATTGTATATAATAAATTCTGTTGGGTAAATTCTATTGGAAACCCTATTTGTGGTAAATTTAAACTTATATCATTTGAATAAATAGTTGCATCTTTTAAACCTGGACAATTGAAAAAAGGAAAGGACGTTTCTCCTTCTTGCAACCTTGTAATATTTGTCATATTTGTAAAATCTACAAAAGTTAAATCACTATTATCAGAAAAAGCATTTGTACCTATTGTTAAATCTGGTAAGCAAGAACTAAGATCTAAGATTTTTATAGACGTATTTCTAAAAGAACCAACGCCTATATCTGTTAATCCTGTTGCATCTAATAAATCTAATACTTCTAAATTTGTATTATCTTGAAACGCACCATTTCCTATTTCATTTACACTATTTGGAATTATAATTTTTGTTATATTTGTATAACCTTTAAATAATTCATTGCCTACACTACTAACACCCGGTATAATATTTATTACGCCTAAATTATCAATATTATATAACCACAATTTATCAATATTATCTAACAATGCATCTATGCCAATTGTAAAACCAAATTTAAGCAATTGCTGTATAGTTAATCTTAATATATCTTGGGCAAAACGAACGTCAATACCGATCGAAGGTAAATTTATACTAATATCATTTTCAAACGGAAATATACCCGATGTTATATTTGGTGTTTTGAAAAATACACTTTCTGTACCATTATTTGCTTGTAATGATGTATTATTTGTTATTTGACCGAAATTTATTGTTTCCAAATTACTATTATTACCAAATGATTTCGACCCAAGACTCGTTAAATTTGGCATCGCTCCCGTAAAATTTAAGGTTGTCATATTATTTAAATTAAAAGCACTTGCTCCTATTTCTGCAAGTTGCGTAGAACCAGACATGTCCAATTCTGTAATATTATTTTTTTCAAACGCACTTTCACCTATAAATGTAATATCTCTTGGTAATACCAACTGTCCATTTAAACTACAATCTTTAAAAGCAAATGATTTAATCTGTGTTAAATCACTATTTAATATTAATCCGGAAATATCAGGCATATTTTGGAAAACACCCATTTCTATTGAACTTGTATAATCATTCACAGTTAATATACCATTGTTTATTGTATATAACCAAATATTATCACTACTATCTAATATTGTATCTATCTCATTTGCATTATATCCACCAATATTAATATCAATTAATTTTGTATATGAATATAATAATGTTTTTTGCATAAACCGAGCACTAAAACCGACAGTTTTTAATCTCCAATTAACAGGAAAATTCATTATTGTTATTGGATTATTTGTAAATGCACCATCCGTTGTTCTAAAAGTTGTGTTATTTATATTAAAATTTACCTGTGTTATTTTATTTGTATCAAATGCTAAATTATCTATTATTTCTAATCTATAAGAATATAAATCTAATATTCCTGTTATATTATTATTTTGTAATGCTTTGCGTGAAATCCTTTTCAACTTCGGGATGGAACCATTGAGGTTACTATTTTTAAAAACTTCGAAATTTATTTGTGAAATTCCACTATTATTAAATGATTCAATTCCAATTACTTCTATATTTTTTGGTATTTCCAGTATCGTTCCACTCATATCATTATTTTTGAATATACCTTCATCTAATACTTGCAAACCAGTAGCATTTGATAAATTTAAACCACTTATTTTATTATTTAAAAATGCATATCTGTTTATTTCCGTTACATTTGAATTTATTATTTGCTCATTTGTAATGAAACAGTTTTCAAATGCCGATATTTCTATTTTATTAAAAGTTGATTTTGATGGTAAATACATTACTTTTGCATAAGAATTATCATAAAATGCATATTGAGATATGGTTGATATGTTTGTTGAACTTAAATCTATATTGGTTAATTTATTTTCTTGAAAACTACCATAACCAATGGTTGATAATTCATTATTATAAATTATTTTTGGTATCGCATTTTTCGAAAACGCATGTTCCCCAATGCTTGTTAAATTAATTGGTAAATGTATATTTTCTGAAATATCATTATTTGCAAAACAATATTTACCTAATGTTGTTAATGAAGATAAACCCGAAATGTCTAAATATTGTATTTTACCAAAAGCAAATGCACCTTCATTTATTGTATTTATACTACCCAATAATGTAAGAGATGTTAAACAATTAAATCCAAATGCATACTTTCCTATTTTTTGTATATTTGAAGGTAATGTTAACGCTGTTATCGGTGAACCATAAAAAGCATAATCCCCTATTTCAGTTAAAGACGTTGCGGTTGATAAATTTATATTCGTTATCTTATTCCTATTAAAACAACCATTATGTAGTTTTTGCAAATTCACTACGTTTGTAAAATCTACACTAATTATTTCATTATTATCAAAAGCGTTTTCCGAAATATCTATTAATTGAGTTAATCCTGATAAATCTATTGTTTTCAAATTATTATTTGAAAAAGCATTTTGTCCAATATGTGGTGTTCGTAATGATAAACTCACACTTGATAAATCTATGTTTGTAAATTCATTATTTTCAATCTTATAAATTGGTGGTTGTATTCCTTCATTATATATAAGTTCAATGTTTGATGTATCATGAATACCTCTCCCTTTCCATATATCAAGTCTATATACATCCAGTTTCGCATATTTGTTTGGGTCTCGAGGTAAAGCATAACCTATTTGATAATCTATATCAACAAAGGATAATGTTTGTGTGTATGAAAGTTGTTCAGTTCCATCTATAAATAATTTCATTGTGTTTCCCACTCTGCTAATTATATAATTATGAATTATTCCGTCATCCTCATAAATAATATTATCTGTTGGAAAGTGGGGATTATTTGAAAAACCAGAACCGCTTGAACTGTCTGGGTATGTGTCTATTATATATATTTTACGAGATACACTAACTGCTAAACTAAAACTAGGAGAATCATTATAACCACCACTTAATATAGGTATATAAGTTGATAATGATTGTGGACCGTCTTTTGTTTCAGCCCATAAACTCAAAGTAAAGTCATCACTACCAAAACCTATTAAAGATGCTGGAATATTTATATAATCATTTACGCCATCTAAACTAGCACCAGTTGTAGTTGATAAAGTTGCTCCACCATTTAATACTAATGAGTTTGAACTAGTTACATCTGTTAAAGATTTATTTGTTCCACTTAATATAAATGTGTTAGCGTTATTAAATACCGCACCAGCACCAGCAATTCCTACCAAACTTAATTCTTCATTATTTGAAATTGTATAACTAACATCTATTCCTATTCCCTGTAATTCACTTGTTGTATAACTATTCAGGGATACTATTTTTGATTTTATAATATCAAAATCTGTTAAATCCGAAATATGTGTTAAACTATATCCACTTGTATTTAATGATGATAAATCTGTTTTAATGCTACTTTGACTATTTGATGATGTGTAATACTTTTTTTCATCAACGTTGTAAATAATTAAAGATATATCTGATGTATTTGTTAAAAAAATAGAAGATATATCTGTTATTTCATATGAAATACTTGTTGGCAATAATGCTTTTTCTATTGGATTATTATTTACTGCATTTTCTATACTTTTAACTGAATCAGACAATTGCAATATTTTTATATTGTTATCTTCAAATAAATCTTTTGCAATACCAATTGTACCGTCTTGTATAACTAATTTTTTTTTATTATCTGATAGATCGGTAAAGTCAAATAAAAATGGTTGCCTAATCAAATCGTTTAAAGCTGATACTACTGTAAAAGATGCATCATGCTTTATTAATTCATCATACGTAAAAATATTCGACTTTTGGATACTTGTATCTGGAACTTCATTATTTATTGACAAATTATTTATACTTCCATATGCTAAAACATCGTATGACTTTATTATATTCAACGAACCTTGTCTAAAGCCATACACATCTATATTTCCAAAATTATCATTTACATATAATTCTATTGTTCCTGCAATAAATAAATATTCATGTGTATTATTACTTGGATCTGTTATTAGGCGTTTCTCTTGTAAACTATTCACACCGGATTTATATTCTATTTTATCCTCCATATTTTTATTTCCAAATGCAAAATAATAACCAGACTGGGTTGTTAATGTATATATTCCTTGATTGGATTGCTTCCTATTATTTATTACAGAATATATATTAAATTCATTATAAAGTATATTTGAATCAAATCCTATCTTATTGTCTATTATGTATATATTGGTTTCATTCGGTAAATAAATAGGAAGTAATATATCATTTTGGTAAGTATTGTAATTTACAATGGGCAATCGTTTTTGGGTTTGTGATAATTTTATCATTGATATATCAAATAATCTACTTGTTACAGCATCATCTGTATGGATACTTACCAAGGTATCCTGTGTAATATTTGTAAACTCAAAATTATTCCCGTCATAATTTAAACTTGTATCTAATTCTTTTTCTAATTTATTTTGGAAATCATTTATGTAATAATCACCTTCTGTTATTCTTGCTATAGTATCTATTTGTCCGGTTGAAACAAAATCTATTTTTCCTTCTGTGTTTATATTGCGAAAATATAAGCGCCCGTCTTTTTTCACTTTTAGTGTTGTATTATCTTCAGGAACTGCAAATATTGTATTTGGCAAACCTTGTATAACAATCTCATTTTGTGTCGCCTTCAAATATGTTGTATAACCTTTCTCTTTATTTCGTCCTTTACGTTGTAAAGTTAAATTTGTTCCTCGTTTATTTATTTCTGTTATTGTTGTTAAACTAACATCTATTATTGCATTTCCATCCAAATCCTTTATGTAACTATATGCTGGAA
>Ga0233426_10001303_pt1 | contig 23396 bp, 24 predicted proteins | sample SI_118_April2016_6_FD_179875 | JGI IMG/M metagenome (GOLD analysis project Ga0233426, IMG submission 179875) | Seawater microbial communities from Saanich Inlet, British Columbia, Canada - SI_118_April2016_10_MG | ecosystem: Environmental > Aquatic > Marine > Inlet | place: Canada: British...
CGGTTCCAAGCTTAAAAGTTTGGCCGGCTTTTTCATATCTGGTTTTTACGATGACACGGATGCGTGCATTTGGTCATTAAGTTGGCAGATTTTCAATTGAAGCCATAGGATAATTATCTTTATCGATAATGATAATAATAATGATTATCAATACCATTGATTATAATGTTTATTAATGTTACTTTACCTGTGTTGTCGGCTCTTTATGAATTGCCAATCGCTTTCAGATAACGGGATATTGTCAGGAATACATTAATTATGAAATTACGCTTTATATGTGCGACCCATCAGCAGGAATTGAAACTCAATATGGACAAAACGCTTCAGTTTTGTCAATCTGGCTTTGATACGGGACAGTTTTATAAGGACCATCTGCAGTGGAAAGAAGCGATTCCTCATTTAGGTTGTGCCTTTGAAGCGGCTGAAATATTGCTTTCCTATAATGCTATAGATACCCAGGTGTCTTGTGACTGGTTAGCAAAATCAGCACTGCTGCTAGCGCAAAGTTTTAATAATTTGGGTTATCAGAACCAAGCGGAGGACATTATTTGGATGGCAATTAACCGGTTAGAAGAGCAACTTGTCCTTGATCGTAACCAACGCATATGGATGGAACAATATTTAACAGCTTTGTACGCGAGGCTAAAAGTTTATATCATTAAAGCAGCTAAAGCACAGGGCCCAGATGTTAACTCGCAGAAGGTCTTAAGTTTAATGCATTAAGCTTAAGACCTTCTGCGTATTTCTCAACCCCTAGCTGGGCTTTATTGAGTGGTTCAATCTTGTCAGATGGGTCCGTCAAACACCTAAATTGACCTCTGAAAGCTGGCAAGCTACAAGGTTTTCAAATCTCCAAAGTCAGCCGTTTCTTTTAATACTGAACTGCAGATAATCTAGTATAAAACCCGAATATTTTCATCACCTTGTTATATCTTTCACGGTCCCATGTCAGTAGAATTTAGCCTCGGTATTATAAAAACTCTAGGACAAAAAATGCAGATCAAAAAACTAATCGTCGGATTAACGTTCTCATTTCTCATGGGCAGTGGCATTGTGCTTGCCGCTGATTACGAAAAGGGGTTTCAAGCTTTCCAAAAAGGAGTCTACCAAGTTGCTCTAGCGGAATGGGTGCCTCTGGCTGAGCAGGGCGACATTGATTCTCAAAATACCTTAGCAGCAATGTACAAATTAGGGTTAGGTGTGAAAAAAAATCCTGAAGAAGCTGTTAAGTGGTACCGATTAGCAGCTGAGCAGGGCGATGCAGCAGGTCAATATGGTCTGGGAACCATGTATGCTGCTGGTGAAGGTTTGCTGCAAGATTATAACGTTGCTCTAAAGTGGTTTAACTTGGCAGCGGCACAGGGCGATGTGGCGGCTCAATTTAACCTTGGGCTTATGTATGACAATGGGCATGGGGTATTGGAGAACGATGAGACTGCAGTAGAGTGGTATACCCTATCAGCAACCCAAGGGCTGGCTGAGGCACAAGCGCATTTAGGCGTGATGTATCAATATGGTAATGGTATTGCAAAGGACATGGATCGTGCCTATGTGTGGTACAACATCAGTGCCTATGGTGGTAATGAATTGGGCGCTAAAAATAAACTGATACTTGCCAGTGACATGGATGATAGCCAAAAAACTAAGTTGCAAGGCTTATCTAATACGTGCTTAGCCAGTGGTTACAAAGATTGTTAGGGGTTTAATCTTAAGATCAATGGAGAAAGCCAAATGCACTTAATAATCTAAGGTTGAGTAATGGTTCTGAAGGTTAAATTAACTCTTGGTAAGTGTATTTTTTTAGAGGTAGGTAAGCGATGTAGCCAGTGAGTTTGTGTGACGCCTTTCATCACTAACAAACTGCCATGTTGTAACACGGAAGTGCGGGTCGCTTTGGTATTTTTATGTTTAAACATAAACTGTCGTTCCGCACCCAAACTCACTGAAGCAATGGCACCGTTGTGAAGTAGCTGCCTTTCACTGTCACTATGCCAAGCCATACCTTCATTACCACTATGATATAAGTTAAGCAGACATGAGTTAAATGTCTCCCCACTAATCGCCTCTACCTTATGTTTAAGATCGAGCAACTCAGGCGTCCATGGCAATGCAGATCGAGTTATCCTTGAGTAGGTGTAATCAAATGCTTGGCTGGCATACCAGGCCACTTTACGTTTGGTGGTGATTTTTTTATTGAAGATAATGGCAGCGTCGTTTTTCCATGCAATGTGGTTGGTTAAATAATCTAGAAAATAATCTGCATCCTCAGCACTAAAAACCACACCGTGATAATTGGCTTCACCATCTTGAGGCAGCAAATTAATAGGTGGGTCTAATAATTGAGAAAACAGGGTCATATTAAATGGCTCTATGTGCAGGTTATTTGATGCTTAAAGTGGGTTAATAAATAGCTTAAACGGAGATTCAACTGGCTTTGTAACAACTGTACTTTTCAAAACAGGTCAATGCAAGTCGCCCTATCTATAAGCCGAGCCAGCCTAAGAATCTAATAGCGTTGTGCAAAAGGAGGTGGGTGGTCATTGTGGATACAAACAGCACTAAGGTCAAAAACAAGCCCTCACCAAAACTATGGTTGTGTGCCTTTACCTTAGCAAGTTTTGTGTCTTTTTAAATTGGAAAAATTCCAGCCTAGGTCTACACTTCAATATACGGCAACGCTCAGTGAACTGGGCTCAAACACCAAGGTTTTTTTATTGAGAGAGGCGTTAATTGAAGATTATTTAGAGAGCAGTGTTAGTGTTAATTGCAATCGTTGGTTCTACTTATGGTATGGCTGATGAGCAAAATAATGACTATTATCACGGCACAGTTTCTGGTTATGATTTTAACGAGTATCATTTGCAACTGATTAAAGGTGACTGGCTTACCGCAGTCCTCAAAAGTCCCAAGTTAGAAGTTATGATCTTTACACCGATTTCAAAAAATTTAACTCATGGTGAACCTTTTGAAATTAAAAAAAGTGGGGAGTACACGTTAAGGGTATTAATGCCTAGAGTTTTTGCGCGCCGAAATCTGCAGCTTGATTACCAATTATCACTCACCATTGACCGTTAGTAGTAAGCCAAATAACGCACTTATACAAGGTGTTGGCCACTAAAGCATCCACGCTTTAGTGGCCAAGCTTGGTTACACCTTTTCTAGAGCTTGTTCAATATCGGCAATGATATCGCTGACGTGTTCAATGCCCACCGAAATCCGCACTAGATCTTCTGGCACTCCTGCTGCTACCAACTCTTGAGCATTGAGTTGCCTGTGGGTCGTTGATGCGGGATGACAAGCCAACGATTTAGCATCTCCAATATTAACTAGGCGTAAAATCATTTGCAGGGCATCAATAAAACGGGCGCCCGCTTCACTACCGCCAACGACGCCAAAACTCAAGATTCCTGAAGCTTTCCCACCACACATTTTTTCACAGGTGGCTTTGTAGGGGCTATTTTCTAAGCCAGCATAGTTTACCCAATTAACTTTTGGGTGATTTTCTAAAAACTGAGCTACGACTTCTGCATTATCACAATGACGTTCCATCCGTAAGCACAAGGTTTCTAAGCCTTGCATCAACATAAACGAACTATGGGGGGCAATAGCAGCACCCGTATTTCGTAATGGAATGACACGACAGCGACCTATATATGCGGCGGCTCCCAATGCTTCTGTATAAACCACTCCATGATAAGACGGATCTGGCGTATTGAGCACAGCAAAGCGCTCTTTATGCTTGACCCAATCAAATTTACCCGAATCCACTATCATGCCGCCAACGGTGGTGCCATGCCCACCAATGTACTTAGTCAAAGAATGGATGACAATATGGGCTCCGAATTCTATGGGCCTACATAAAACAGGAGTAGCGACCGTATTGTCTACCATTAATGGCACACCATTGCGTTCTGCTATTTCTGCGAGTCGTGCAATATCAACAACGTTGCCTGCAGGATTACCTATAGATTCGCAAAAAATAGCACGTGTACGATCATCAATATGGGCTTCAAGGGCTGCATAATCATCGTGAGAGGCAAATCGGGTTTCAATGCCTTGGCGTGGCAAGGTATGTGCAAACAGGTTGTAAGTGCCACCATAGACTTGACTGGTGCTAACAATATTATCGCCTACTTCACAAATACATTGCACAGCATAAGTAATAGCAGCCATACCCGATGAGACTGCTAGACCCGCAATTCCCCCTTCCATAGCCGCTATTCGCTCTTCCAAAACTGCTGTAGTTGGGTTGGTGATACGCGTGTAAATATTACCGGCTACTTTGAGGTCAAACAGGTCAGCACCATGCTGTGTATTATCAAATGTATAAGAGGTCGTTTGGTAAATAGGCACGGCTGCTGCTTTAGTGCTGGTTTCAGATTCATACCCGTGATGCAACGCCAAAGATTCTAACTGCATAAAAAGTTCCTTTTATTTTTGTTAAGAAGTTATTTCCAGCCTTCTTTATATAACAAAAATGACTAAGATGATATATTTTTTAACATAAATGTTATAAGCAGTGGTTTATTTAGATCACTTATGCCTCGCTAGAGGGCTTGCCCTTCTAGCTTAGTGGTTTGCTGAGGTTTCTATGGCAGAGTAGTCTGCTAAGCCTATGTAGGCCATGTGCAGGCTTACTCCATACCAAACACTTTGGCTAGATCAGGTCTTTGGGGTTTGGATCTAGAAAGGTCTAAGCCTGTATGAATATGTTGCAGGTGTTCAAATACCAGCCTTTCAGCCTCACTTGGCTCGCCCTTCTTGATTGCTGCTAAAATGTTTGCATGATCGCCATCGGGGCAACTGGAATGTCCACTATCACCAAACAGACCGACGATGAGTGAGGTCCTTGTAACCAATTCTCGAATAATTCTAATGAGCACCGAATTTCCACTCATACTTGCCAGCTTGACATGAAACTCACCAGAGAGCCGGATAATGTGAGACCGATCTGAGTCTGTGCGTGCTGCGTGCTCTAGCTTAATGTGCTCTTCAAGGTGACTGACATCAGGGCTATGGGCTGCAATACATAGGCCATGAACGAGTTTAGGTTCTATGAGCATGCGTGATGTAAACACATCGTTGGCTTCTTGAGGGCTGGGACAAGCGATGAAAGCGCCTCGATTAGACTCTAGATCAACAATGCCTTGGCTCGCCAACAATAACAATGCACGTCGCACTCGCATACGTCCAACTCCAAACACTTCGCATAGCTTTGCTTCGCTGAGTTTGGTTTTTGGCGCAATACGTTGTTCCATAATAGCCGTATAGATACTATCTACAACGACTTGCTCTTCAGGATTTGAGGTATAAGTATCGCCGCCCATAGCAGTCGATTGAGTCAATTGAGCCTCCCAAGCTTGCAACAAAATATTTTGATCATACAACAATCCAAGTCTACTTTATTTCCCAACATTGTACATGACAGGTGTCTATATTGTCATAAATACATGTTCATCATGATTGTTCTCAAAAATGATGAACAATTTGGTGCGCTTTTTAAATATTAATGTTCAATATGGTGCGCTACTTATTTTTTTAATGGGGAATAAATTTAATAAAACTTAAATTGTTGATTTATATAGTTAAAAATAAATAAATAAGATTTTTAATATTGGCACAACCTTTGCAATTATTAAATTAAGCACACAAAAGTAGTGCTGATAGTTCAACCTAATACTAATTTAATCAGAAAGTAAGGAATGTCTAATGTTTGTAAATAGCTTTTCGAAATACGCAGGCCTGAAGGCCTCGCTGATGACAGCGGCCTTGGCTTTAACAAGTGTCCACTCGCCCATTACCCTGGCAGCTAATGAGGTACTTAAGATTGGTTTTGTTGGCGTGACCAGCGGACCTGCAGCATCGTGGGGTATTTCTAACCAACGCTCCATGGAAGCAGGTGCGGCTATTATTAATGATAACGGTGGTGTAAAAATAGGGAGTGTCACTTATGACCTTGAAATCGTTTCATTTGATGACCAAAAAGACCCTAAACGGGCGATTGCGGGCATGGAAAAAATGGCTCAAGAAAACATCCATTATGTAGTGGGCCCTAATGTTGATGATGGTGCAGCAGCGGTTCGCCCTGTGGCTGAACAAAATGACATTATCTATTTTCCTTATGCGTTCCCAAAATCACTTTATCAAAAGCCGGCCTCTAACGCAGTATTGGGTATGGTGGCAAACTATCAGTCTGGGCCTGCAATATACAAATTCTTAAAAGATAACAACGGCGTGAATACAGTCGCATTTATTGCTGCTAATGAATCTGACCCCCTAACTCAGCGAGAAAGTGGTGTTGCCGCTGCCGAAGCGCTTGGCTTAAAAGTGGTTTCAAAAACGGTAACCTATCAGGTTGATACGACAGACTTCTCGCCCGTTATCATCCCCATAGTGAAGCTACAGCCTGATCTTTTGGTGTTGTCAGGAGTTGCTCCAGCCAATGCGCCACAAATTATTCGTTCCGCACGGGAATTGGGCTTTAAGGGTCTGATCTCAACAGAAACAGGTCAGGACGCACAAGTGTTGCAAGAAGGTGCGGGTAGCCTTGCTAATGGGTTTATATCTGTAGGTGGTGCTTCAACGCCTACTATTCGTACCAAAAACATGGAGGCCTTCATCGCTCGTTACACAGAAATGTTTGGTGAGTATAATGATGAGTCAAATACCAAGGTTTATGCCCTTGAATATATTGTAGAGACGCTCAAAGCCAATCCGGCGGCAATCAACAATGTTGATGAGTTTAAGAAAACCATGGATACCTTCAGTGCACCCAATCAATACCTCAAAGGTGATCAAGTGCTTAGATACGTTGGCATGTCTTCTTTTGGCCAACGCCGTCAGTTATCAATCCCTCTCGTTGTTAACGTTTACAATGAAGGCAAGTTTGAAACCTTATTCATTGCTGAAGTCGATTAATGTCGATGCACTGAATTAATATCCTATCCCAGGGCTTGGCCCTGGGTGTCTAGCGAAAATATTGTTATGGAACAGGTTCTTGTTAATGGGCTGTACCTTGGGATGCAATACGCGTTAATTGCCCTGGGGTTAACCCTAATCTTCGCTCTCATGATTTTAAGAGTCAGTACTTTTATGATCGAATCCTTTTGGTGTGGAGAAAATAGGTAACTTTAATTTAAATAAGTGTTCATAAAAAATTGTCGGCAAAGATTACTAACAATTTGACAATAATTGTTAACAATTGTAATGTAAATTAAAGTTGGTGCCAGTTAGCATTTGCATTTGACTCACTTAGGCGCATTAGGTGCTTAAGGATTTTGAAAATATTGGGAGCATATGATGAAAAGAATAACGTTCTTAAAGGCCTCGCTGATGACAGCGGCCTTGGCTTTAACAAGTGTCCACTCGCCCATTACCCTGGCAGCTAATGAGGTACTTAAGATTGGTTTTGTTGGCGTGACCAGCGGACCTGCAGCATCGTGGGGTATTTCTAACCAACGCTCCATGGAAGCAGGTGCGGCTATTATTAATGATAACGGTGGTGTAAAAATAGGGAGTGTCACTTATGACCTTGAAATCGTTTCATTTGATGACCAAAAAGACCCTAAACGGGCGATTGCGGGCATGGAAAAAATGGCTCAAGAAAACATCCATTATGTAGTGGGCCCTAATGTTGATGATGGTGCAGCAGCGGTTCGCCCTGTGGCTGAACAAAATGACATTATCTATTTTCCTTATGCGTTCCCAAAATCACTTTATCAAAAGCCGGCCTCTAACGCAGTATTGGGTATGGTGGCAAACTATCAGTCTGGGCCTGCAATATACAAATTCTTAAAAGATAACAACGGCGTGAATACAGTCGCATTTATTGCTGCTAATGAATCTGACCCCCTAACTCAGCGAGAAAGTGGTGTTGCCGCTGCCGAAGCGCTTGGCTTAAAAGTGGTTTCAAAAACGGTAACCTATCAGGTTGATACGACAGACTTCTCGCCCGTTATCATCCCCATAGTGAAGCTACAGCCTGATCTTTTGGTGTTGTCAGGAGTTGCTCCAGCCAATGCGCCACAAATTATTCGTTCCGCACGGGAATTGGGCTTTAAGGGTCTGATCTCAACAGAAACAGGTCAGGACGCACAAGTGTTGCAAGAAGGTGCGGGTAGCCTTGCTAATGGGTTTATATCTGTAGGTGGTGCTTCAACGCCTACTATTCGTACCAAAAACATGGAGGCCTTCATCGCTCGTTACACAGAAATGTTTGGTGAGTATAATGATGAGTCAAATACCAAGGTTTATGCCCTTGAATATATTGTAGAGACGCTCAAAGCCAATCCGGCGGCAATCAACAATGTTGATGAGTTTAAGAAAACCATGGATACCTTCAGTGCACCCAATCAATACCTCAAAGGTGATCAAGTGCTTAGATACGTTGGCATGTCTTCTTTTGGCCAACGCCGTCAGTTATCAATCCCTCTCGTTGTTAACGTTTACAATGAAGGCAAGTTTGAAACCTTATTCATTGCTGAAGTCGATTAATGTCGATGCACTGAATTAATATCCTATCCCAGGGCTTGGCCCTGGGTGTCTAGCGAAAATATTGTTATGGAACAGGTTCTTGTTAATGGGCTGTACCTTGGGATGCAATACGCGTTAATTGCCCTGGGGTTAACCCTAATCTTCGCTCTCATGAATGTGCTTAATTTTGCCCACGGGCAGTTGTACGTTGTAGGGGGTTTTATCACCTATATTATCTATGGCAAATTAGGCTTGCCATTTTTTGTCGCGATTGTTGCGTCGGGAGTCACCCTAGGTTTGGTTGGCGCGGTGATTGAAAAATTTCTATTTAGACCCGTCATACGAAAATCGGTGCGGGAAGAAAGCACAATGTTATTGGCTGCTGCGATCGCATTCTTTTTAGACGCCATTATTCTCTTACTGTTTGGTGAAAAACAGCGTGGGGTTCCCAAAATATTGGATGGTGTGATGAACTTAGATTTTGTCGTCATCATGCCCTATGACAGAATATTGATTGCTGCTTTAGCAGGATCAGCTGTTGTTACATTTATACTTTTTATGCAGTATTCAAAGCCTGGTCGGGCGATGCGGGCCTTAGCTCAGGACAGAATTGCGGCACAGTTAATGGGGGTTAATGTTGACCGCTATTCAATGATTGGCTTTGCTCTAGGAGCGATGCTGGCGGGTGTTGCGGGTGGATTGCTAGTGTCTATTGTTGGGGTTAACTCAGGCATTGGTGGGCCGGTTTCGATTAAAGCATTTATGATGGTTATGATTGGTGGAGCAGGCGTGATTTCAGGAGCGATTGCGGGTGGCTTTATTTTGGGTATGCTTGAGTCCATTGGCCTGACCGTATTAGTTGCTTATGGTGACTTGACGTATCTGGTAATTTTTGTCTCTTTGATGATTTTTCTGTCTATCCGGCCGCAAGGTTTGATGGGTAAACCATGGGGTTAGAGCAATGTTACTAAAATCAAGACTTTTAGCCGTTATGATTTTCTTCATTGGCGTTTTTGTGCTCGTGCCATGGCTTATTGAGATGTCAGGACGGTGGGATTATTATTACACCCTCACTTCTGTTGCGTTGCTTTCCATTGCTAGTGCAGGTGTTTGGCTAACGTTTTATATTGGCCGTATTAATATTGGGCAAGGTGCCTACGCCCTTGCTGGCGGTTATCTGTCTGCAGTATTGGTGACCCAGTATGAGGTTTCTTTCTGGCTAACCATCCCCTTAGCAGGGCTTTTTTGTGCGGTTTTGAGTATGCTTATTGGCTTGCCAATACTGCGCTTAAAGGGCGTCTATTTTGCCATGATTACCCTTGTACTGACTGAGGTTGCCAAATTGACGGCATTGGCATTACCCATAACCAATGGTGCGAAGGGTATCGTATCCATTCCATTACCGGGAGAATTATCTGTTTTTGGGATGACCATTATTCCAGATTTTTCTACCTTAGAAAATGTGAAGCTGGCATTCTATTATCTAGCGGTGACGCTGATGGTGATCTGCTTTGCGGGCATGTATCGCTTGGTTAATTCTCGCATGGGACACTTGTGCAGATCCCTGCAGCAAAACGAAGAATTAGCATCATCCATTGGTGTTAACATTACCACCTTACGGATCACCGCTTATGCGATCTCATCATTTCTTGGGGGTGTTGGCGGATCGATTTTTGTAGCCATTTCACAGTCTATTTATCCCACCAGCTTTCAGGTAGCCGACTCCATTAACTTTATGCTTAATGTGTTTGTTGGGGGGCTGGGTTATGTCTTTGGTCCCATGTTGGGCACCGTCGTGATTTATTTTGGCTGGGACCTACTGTTTCAAACGGGCAAGTTTCAACTGCTCATTTATTCGTCTATTTTGATTCTACTAATGCTAACGGTACCTAATGGTCTGTTAAGCCTTCGTTTGTTCAAATGGAACAAGGAGAAAAAATGAGTGCCTTACTAGAGGTCAAAAGTGTCACCAAAAAATTTGGTGGATTGACGGCGAATAAAGACATTTCATTCACTGTGCAAGAAAAAGAAATACTCTCTGTGATTGGCCCAAACGGGGCTGGTAAGTCGACACTTTTTAAGATGATTTCATCATTTTTACGCACTACATCTGGAGAAGTGCTGTTTAAAGGCGAACGTATTTCTAACCTAGCGCCGCATATTGTGGCTCGAAGAGGCGTAGTTCGAACTTTTCAAGAAACTACCATCTTTAAAAGTATGACTGTGCGAGAGAATGTGGTCATTGCCCATCATTTGCGATCAAAAACTAACCTCCTTGGTTTTTATGTGGGCTCACGAAGAGCCCATACAGATGAGACCGAGTTTCGTCGCTCAGCTGATGAAATACTTGAGTTTCTTAATTTAAGTGAAATCTCAGGCGAACTGGCTAGCACTCTTCCCCAAGGGCATTTACGCGCACTGGGAATTGCCATTGGCTTAGCCACTGATCCTAAAATACTGCTATTGGATGAACCTTTTGCTGGCATGAATCATGATGAAACCATGCGTACCGTAGAACTCGTTAGTGGTGTGCGTGACCGTGGTGTGACTGTGTTGTTAGTAGAACATGACATGCCCGCTGTAATGAAGATTTCAGATCGTATTGTGGTGCTTAATTTTGGCGAAAAAATAGCTGAGGGAACGCCACAACAAATACAGCAAAATGAACAAGTCATCGAAGCCTATTTAGGCAGCGAAGACGACTCAATTGGGCTTTAACCATGACCGCATTATTAAAATTCGAAAATGTTGAACTCTACTATGACCACGTCTATGCCCTCAAAGGGGTGTCAATTAACATAGATGAGGGAGAAACTGTGGCCTTAATTGGAGCTAATGGTGCCGGTAAGTCCTCAATATTGCGAGCGATAACAGGCTTGCAGGGGCTTAGACAAGGTTCTATTGAGTATTTAGGTCAGCGCATTGACGGCACAAAGCCAGATAAGATCGTAGAGATGGGCATTGCCATGGTACCTGAGGGGCGGAGGGTATTTCCCTTTATGTCAATTAAAGATAATTTAATGATGGGCGCATTTAGTCGTAAAGATAAGGTCGGTATTGCCCAGACATTGGAAATGGTGCTGGGCCGGTTCCCAAGGCTTAAAGAAAGGTACGCTCAAAGTGCAGGCACGCTCAGTGGCGGTGAGCAGCAAATGTTGGTTATTGGTCGAGCACTGATGGCAAAACCTCGGCTACTTTTGCTGGATGAGCCATCATTGGGGATTGCGCCTAAATTAGTACAGGACATTGCTCAGTCGATAGTTGGCATCAACCGAGATGAAAAAGTATCAGTACTGCTGGTAGAACAGAACTCACGTATGGCTTTGCGAATATCTCATCGTGCTTATGCCATGGCTACAGGTTCCGTGGCGCTTAGTGGTTTGTCTAAGGACTTACTAGCGGATGACCGTATTAAAGCTCTGTATTTGGGTGGGGAAGTTTCGTGAACAAAAAAAATATTAGAATACTGTTAATTAATCCAAATACAACATCTTCTATGACCGATAAAATTAGTGAAGCTGCCCGACAGGTGGCGGCCCCTGATGTTGATATTGTGGCCCGAAACCCTAAAACTGGCCCCGCATCTATCCAAGGACCAGAAGATGGACGTGCGGCATTGCCAGGGATGTTAGAAGAGGTAGCTAAAGGGCGTGATGATGGTTTTGACGCCATAATATTGGCTTGCTTTGACGATACGGGGCTTGCAGAGGCGCGCAGGCTGAGTGGTGTACCCACGATTGGCATAGGGGAGGCGGCTTTTCATGTCGCAATGCTTCTGGGTGCTAAGTTTTCTGTAGTCACCACCTTGGCTATATCTGTGCCCGTGATTGAGGAGAACCTTAGGGATTATGGTCTAGAGTCTGCCTGTCTTAAGGTAAGGGCGAGTGAAGTTGAAGTGCTGGACCTGGAAATTGATGGCAGTAGTGCCAGAGATAAAATTTCTAATGAAATGGCATGTTCCTTACGTGAAGAACAACCCGGTGCTCTAGTGCTTGGCTGCGCGGGTATGGCAGATCTTGCCAGTCAGTTATCGCAAACCCATAATGTTCCAGTCATTGATGGTGTGGCTTCTGCTGTAGGGCTTGCCTCAGGGCTTGTTAGATTAGGGCGTTAAGGCTGTGCAGCTGCCAGATTAATGTATTGGGCTACCTTTTAACGTTGAAGGGCAGCCCAAAACTTTAAGGGATTAAAATACTAGAACCAGTGGTTAGACGACTTTCTAAATCAATATGAGCTTGGGCTGCATTAGCCATGGGGTAGGTGTTACCTATGTGAACTTTAATGGCCCCCGAACTTACCATCTCAAATAGGTGCTTCGCCATTTTTTGGCACCGATCAAAATCAGCAACGTAGGTTGCCACTGTGGGACGGGTTAATTTTAAAGAACCCTTGGCGGCAAGAATTCCCACATCGACTGGCGGAACTTTACCCGAGGCATTACCAAAAGTGATCATCATGCCAAAGGGTTTGAGTGAGTTTAGCGAACCTTCAAAGGTGGATGCACCCACGGAATCCATGACGACGTCCACACCTTTACCGTGGGTTAATTCTTGTACTTTTTTGAAAAAATCTTCACGCGTATAATTAATGCAGTGGGTTGCACCATTGGCTAATGCAAGTGCACATTTTTCGTCTGATCCCGCCGTGCCTATCAGGGTCAAACCCTTAGTGGCCGCCCACTGGCAGGCGAGTAAGCCAACCCCCCCTGCGGCGGCGTGGAATAATACCGTATCACCAGCTTGCAAAGGTGTGGTTTGTTCAAACAAGTATTGGGTGGTCATACCTTTGAGCATAATGGCGGCGGCTTGTTCAAAAGAAATATCATCGGGTAAAGGACAAACTTGAGCCGCGTTTAGGGTTCGATGGCTGGCGTAAGATTCTTGTGAGGGAGCGGCATATGCCACGCGTTCGCCCAGTTTTACGTGACTCACACCTTCTCCCACTGCAATGACTACGCCTGCAGCATCAAAGCCTAACCCAGATGGGAATTGGGTGGGATAAACACCACTGCGCTTATAAACATCAATGTAATTTACCCCAATGGCTTCTTGTTTAATACTGACTTCGCCAGCACTGGGGGCGGAAAGTGTTCTTTCAGTCAGCGCCATGACCTCAGGGCCACCCGCTTGATCAAAAGTAACGATTTGAGTTTGTGTCATGTTGGAGCCTTTATGAATAATATCAGAGCGAATGACTCTAACTTGGGTTATGGTTTTTGGCCTATCTAAAGCAACGTTTTCGCAGGATCAACGAAGCTAGGGCGCTCTGGCAATCGAAGCTGCGTATGACTGACTGGGGTTTGATCAATCAATTTAGCTTTACGAAAGACCATCAAACGTGTGGTTTTTAACCGAATGGCTTCAATTGGATCGGTAGCCTGCAATAGCACCATGTGGCCTGACTCTTCAGCAATATACCATTCTTAAATTAACGCTTTTTTATCGTGCACCACTTAAACATAAATTGATTCGATGGGCAATATATTTGCTCGGTGTGAGGGTAGTGACCCCAACATGGCGGGCAGTCGTTATGGGGGGTCACTTAGACACACAGCCCACGGGTGGAAAATTTGATGGTGTCTATGATGTCTTCGGTGTTTTGGCAGGGCTAGAAGTGATCCACAGTCTCAATAATCAAAACATTACCACTCAAGCCCCCATTGAAGCGAGTGTGTGGACCAACGAAGAAGGCTCGCGTTTTGCACCTGCTATGGTCGCCTCTGGTGTATTTGCTGGAGTCTTTGATCTAGAGTATGGATTAAGTCGTGCAGACCTAGATAGCTTAACCATGGGTGAGGAACTCAAGCGCATTGGTAATGATGGCAAAGACCCTATGGGTGAGCGCCTTATAAAAGCCTTTTTTGAAGCGCACATAGAGCAAGGGCCCATTTTGGAGCATGAAGACCTCACGATCGTTGTGGTCACTGACGCCCAAGGCCAACGTTGGTATAAAGTCACGCTCACAGGCCAAGAGTCTCATGCTGTGCCAACCTCCCATGAAAACTCGCAAAGATGCACTGGTGGGTGCGGCAAAAATGATTACCTTAGTGAATGACATAGGCCTTAAACATGCACCTTTGACTTGTTCTACAGTGGGTTTGATCCAATCTGTTCCCAACTCGCGCAACGTTATACCAGGGCAAGTATTTTTTACCATAGACATTCGTCATCCAGATGATGCAACTTTATCGGCCATGGATAAAGAGTTGAGAGAAGGTTGTGCTGCCATTATTGCCAGCCAAGGTTTAACCATGGAACTTGAGCAAATCTGGTATTCACCTCCCGTTCCATTTAACCTTTCATGTGTCGAATCAGTGCGCCAAGCTGCATTAAACTTAGGTTATAGTCATTGTGATATCGTCAGTGGCGCCGGCCATGATGCCTGTTATATCTCTCGCGTTGCGCCAACGGCCATGATGTTTGTGCCGTGCAAAGATGGTTTTAGCCATAATGAGCTAGAAGACGCTAAGCAAGAGCACCTCACAGCACGATGTAATGTATTATTTAAGGCTGTGTTAAATCAAGCGATGTAGTTGCCTAAGGTGTTTACAGTGGTTGCTTTGCAAGGCCTTGGGTGTGGCCTTAGTCTGGTGATTACTTTGGTAATCTCAAAGAATTTCAGTTGCATGAATCAAACCTTTCTCAAACGGCTGACATTGGTTGAGTAACGCTTAAATTTAACGTCTGAGCCATCTATGGGGCGAGGTAATGAAGGGCTTGCATTCCATTCAACACTGCGCATAATGAACGCCATTCAATGAGCCACACATGGGCTTAATTTAAGCCATTTTTAATACTCAAATTGGCGTAACTCAATACCTTTGGATCTTTATGCGCCCCACTGACCGCACTGGCCTTGCCATTATCCTTAGCCTTGTCGCTTTGATGTTGTTTGATGCTATGGGATTAATCATTAAACACCTCTCCGTCAGCTATTCAGCCGCTGAGCTATCGGCTTGGCGCAATTTATTTGGGCTGATTCCATCCATCATTGCGCTTTGGACATCAAGTGTGTGGCACAAGAAGGGCAGGCGCGTAAAAATACGTCAATGGAAGCTAGCGCTTTTAAGGGGTGCTGTAGTGACCTTGGCGCAGCTTTCCTTTTATATGGCTTTAGGGTTAATGGCGTTTGCTACCGCATCGACCATCACCTATGCAAGCGCATTATTTACCACGGCATTGGCGATTCCTATTTTAGGTGAGCGGGTTGGCTGGGTGCGATGGTGTGCTGTTCTGGTGGGTTTTGTGGGTGTAGTGATGGTGATTAAACCGACGGGAGAAGGTTTCAATCTGTATACGCTTTTGCCTTTGGCTGCGGCAGCATTCTATGCTTTAGTGGGGGTTACAGCACGCTTGTTTGATGACGATGTATCAAGCCCATTAGTTAACTTGTATGCGTCCATGACGTCAGTCATTGGGGCCACTTTGATTGCCTACTTTTGGGGTGGCTTTACGCCCATAGCTTCGGTTAACGATTTGGGCTGGATCATGTTGATGGGGATGTTGGGGGGGACAGCCGTCCTATTTTTAGTGGTGAGTTACCGTATGACTGAACAAAGTAACTTAGCCCCCTTTAGTTATTTTGGTATCCCCCTCGCATTTGTTTTAGGATGGTTTTTCTTTGACGAAGCACCCTGGAGCACTCTATTCCCTGGGGCATTGCTAATCGCAAGTGGTGGATTAATGATTATTTGGCGAGAAAGGTCACGCTCTAAACCTGTGCCTAAACTACATCAGTGAGTCTTGCTCCGCCAAAAATTATTCTATCCATCAGTTCTTTAAAGCAAGTCCAGTAAAACAAGTCCTTTACAAGCATTTCAAAACACAAGTGCATGTGCTAGTAGTAAAACTCTATGGTGGAGACAGAAACATCAGCCGTAAAGTCACGACCATAAGCCACAATGCCAAAACTATTGATCGCATTAGCTTTTAAGATTGATTTTTTCGATTGCTTGCGTTCGAAGATGCTAAACGGCAAATCAATCATTTGCCAGTTATCATTGGTGGAAAAGGTGGCTGAGAAATAATCAGAATAAGACCGCGTTTCATTAGTCCGAATAAAAATATGGTAGGTCTCACCGTTACCACGCACATTCAACCGCACTCCCTGCAATGGGTTGCCATTTTTTTCGGTGTCAGCCAATGACATACCCGTACGCAATTGAATAAAGCCGCCATTATTTTGGGTACTTACATCACCAGCAAGTCTAGCAAAAATAAGGTCGCCATCTTGTTCAAGTTTGACTTGGCCATTGGAGATACCCCCCATCACCCGATCACTTGAATATTGCCAATATTGCCCACTATTGGACGTAAAGGGATAGCTAAGAGCCTTTTCTTTGGCCCATGTGCCATTAGTTAAAGCTAATGCGCTGAGCACCACTAAAAACGCCATTAGGGTATTTTTAAAACGCCAGCTATATTTAAATGTGCGCATGATCAACATCCCGAGGTTGTGTTTTAATAAGTGTTATTAATAACCTGACCCACTTGAGGATTTAGGTATAAGAGCACTTGGTTTGACCACTTTATAATCAGCACAATCCAACACTCGCGTGATGACTTCTTGCTGATAAAGGGCTTCATCAGGTTGATTAGCGGCAAGCCGGCAAATCGTTTTATCAGACCAGCCGGACATATCTTGAGATAAGACAGGTTGTGCCATTAAAGTAACACTAAGTAAACAGGCCATCCGACAAAGAAAATTCAACATATTGACACCCAAGGAATTAGTATGTTCTACCGGTTTGGTTTATAACCGCCCTATAAATAAAGACGCTCTACAAATAATAGTGACAGATCATAGTTCAATATAATAGTCCCAGATCATAGCCTTAGATCATAGCCTTAGATCATAGCCTTAGATCATAGTCTCAGGCACAAACTACTGCAGCAAATACAGCATTACAATGCATGAATATTTAATGCATGCTTTACTTGCCCTCTTTTCAGTACAAGCCCACAAGTTCAAATTAAAAGCTTAGTTAGATTAAACAATGCTATGATTTAAGCGTAGTAAATCTTAACAAGTACCTGAGGTTGCTATTTTTAAATTTTAGGAAATCTTTCGAAAGTTTATAGCGGCCCACTCCAGAATAGACCCCAATCTAAGAGACATTAAGTATGAATGACGTTTATACCCCACCCAAAGTATGGCAATGGAATGACAAAAGTGGTGGCCATTTTGCTAGCATCAATCGACCAGTGGCTGGTGCCACGCATGTTAAAGAGTTGCCTCAAGGTAAACATCCATTGCAGCTTTATTCCTTGGGCACACCCAATGGGCGAAAGGTCACCGTCTTGCTTGAAGAATTATTAGAGATGGGCCAAAACAGCGCCGAGTATGATGCTTGGCTAATCGATATTAGTGAAGGCAACCAATTCAGTAGTGGGTTTGTAGACATTAACCCTAACTCAAAAATCCCAGCTTTAATGGATTACAGTGGTGCAGCACCCATACGTGTGTTTGAGTCAGGCGCAATCATGCTTTACTTGGCTGAAAAGTTTAATTTCTTTGTTCCCACAGTCGGCTCGCCTAAAAGAGCAGAATGCTTGTCTTGGCTGTTTTGGAATATTGGTAGCGCCCCGTTTTTGGGAGGTGGCTTTGGACACTTTTATGCCTATGCACCCGAAAAATTAGAATACCCCATTAATCGCTATGCCATGGAAGCCAAACGGCAACTCGATGTGCTGGATAAACAACTAGCCCAGCATCAATACCTTTGTGGCGACCAATACACCATTGCTGATATGGCTAATTTCGCTTGGTACGGCGCCTTAGTTTTAGGCGAACTTTATAAAGCTGCGGAGTTTCTAGATGTCACCCGCTATACCCATGTTGTGCGCTGGGCCGAGCAAATTCAGCAACGGCCCGCGGTCATAAGGGGAAAACGGGTCAACCTCGCCTGGGGCCCCGAGCAAGATCAGCTTAAAGAGCGCCATGACGCCAGCGATTTTAACAAACCAAGTATTGAATCCTAGGTTGACTCTAACCTTGGCCAATGTGGGCATTAAAGCCTAACTAAATCTGATAAGGAGGAAGGGGGAGCGGGAGCGGGAGCGCCGTTCCTCCTTCTATCTAAAATTGTCTCATGTCCAATAAAAGTAAGCTTTAACAGCCCTATAACTTTAGCGCTTCCAGCACTTACTTTAGTGTTCTAAAAATCTTCTTACTCATTAATAAAAAAATGGATAATCAAAAATCCAAAGTGATGTAGGTACTTTCCATAGTATTTCCTTAGTCATTTTCGGGTCTAACCCTAGTCTAGAGTCAGTCCAGTATCAGCCATCCAAGCTGAGTAAACCCATACCCTTTTAACAGTGATCTTAAAATAGATGATGCTTTCTAATATGCTTTTCTTTGCCTTGTAGTTTTGTGTTCTACCTCATCAGCTCAAGGTTCACAGTTGCATAACCACTGATTAATTGAGCCTTATCTGATCGAGTTTTAGCTACATTATTATCCCCTAATACTTTCGGATGTATAATAAAACAATAGACAAACTATATATACGAACTGTATAGTGTTTCAAACGAAACATATTAACCTCTCAAAAATAATAAAGAGTTAATTGAAATATATGGCTTTATCACGCCGGCAGCAACGCATCATTGATCAACTTCACGCCACAAACGGCGTGCTCTCAAGCATGGAAATCACGTCTATGTTTGATGTGTCTGTGCAAACCATCAGGAAAGACCTCAACGAATTGAGTCAACTGGGCCACGTACGACGGGTGCACGGCGGTATAAGTCTGCCAGGCAATAATCACAATATCCCCTTTAGTAATCGTACGGTCATGAACCTTGCAGCAAAGCAGACCATTGCTCAAAAGGTGGTGTCTCTGTTACCAGAAGACAGTAGTGTTTTTTTGGGTATTGGCACCACGCCTCAGCAAGTGGCTTTGGCATTGTTAGACCACCCAGGTTTAACTGTGGTAACTAACAACATTAACGTGGCCCTGACCTTAAGCAATAGTCCTAATATTCAAACCTATTTAGCAGGTGGTTTGGTGCGACCCGGTGATGAAGATACGATGGGGCCTGAAACGACTGCGTTTTTTAATAAGTTTAATATTCAATATGGCGTGTTTGGTGTGGGTGGCTTAAATACTAAAGGTCAGTTGTTAGACTTCTCACCCGAAGAATCTAGTGTCACTCAGCGAATTATTGAAAATAGCGAGACCCGCATACTCGTTGCAGATCACAGTAAGATCAATCGTTACGCCCCTGTGGTCACAGGCACGCTTAGCGATATTGATATTTTAATCATGGATTCTTTATCAGAACCTTACAAACAGACTTGTAAGGAATTTGAATCTGAAATTATTGAAGTTGGATCCACCTCGGAATTTTTAACATGTTGAAAGTTGATGGAATATCGCGCACTTATGGCGATTTAAAAGTAGTCGATAAATTAAGTTTTAACGTTAATGAAGGGGAGTTCGTAGCATTGCTTGGCCCCTCCGGCTGCGGTAAGTCGACATCTTTGAAAATGATTGCGGGTCTAGAGAAACCTGATGAAGGTAGTATTGAATTAGATGGCAGAGACATTACCCCGCTTTCACCAGGCGATCGAAAACTGGCGATGGTGTTTCAATCGTATGCCCTGTTTCCACACTTAAAAGTTGAAGAAAATATTTTATTTGGCCTACAGGCAAGAAAAGTCCCTAAAGATGAACAAAAAAAGCGTCTTGATTCGGTCGTCGAGTTAGTTGGGCTAGGTGATCACTTACAAAAAAAACCAGGCCAGCTCTCGGGTGGTCAATGTCAGCGTGTGGCCTTGGCTAGAGCCATTGTGGCGCAAGCTAAGTTATGTCTAATGGATGAACCTTTGTCTAACCTAGACGCCAAACTCAGAAACGAAATGCGTACAGAAATTAGAGCCCTGCAACAGCGGCTTGGCATGTCGGTGATTTACGTGACCCATGATCAGGTAGAAGCCATGAGCATGGCCGACAGAATTGTATTGATGAATAATGGTAAAGTTGAACAAATAGATGTACCTGAAGCCTTATACAGCAAGCCCAAGACAATTTTTACCGCTCAATTCATTGGTAGTCCACCAATGAACATTATTGGGTCGGGTGAAAATTGTCGGGGTATCCGACCGGAGCATATTGAAATATCTGAAGAGGGTATGCCCGCGAGTGTTGTAAGTTGTGACTACCATGGAGCCGATACCATCGTGCTTGCCGATGTTAGTGCAGCGGGAGAAGACCAAAAATTAATAAAAATTCGCTATCCGGGTCACGCTATGTTCGCGCCCCAACAGCGATTGGCTGTTCGGTGGGCGCTGGAAAACGAGCATAAATTTTTGATCTAATTTAAGTAGTTTTTGAAGTTGAAGTAACGCATTAAACCAAGCAAAAATAAAGTAATAAAAAAGTAATAAAAAAGTAAAGTAACGAAAAATAAAGTGAGGAATATTAACAATGAAAATACTTTCTAAATACCTGACAACTGTCGGTGTGGCGTCAATTCTTGGATTGAGTACTGCTGCAACTGCGGCGACGGATCTAACCATGTATTACCCAGTAGCAGTGGGCGGTTCATTGACTAAAATTGTTGATGGGATGGTCGATCAGTTTGAGGCGCAAAACCCTGATATCAATGTCAATGCAATCTATGCAGGCAACTACAACGACGCACGTGTCAAAGCACTAGCGGCTTTGCAAAGTGGCTCTCCAGCCCAGTTGTCAGTTATGTTCTCGATTGATATCCACGAATTACGCAACCTTGAGGCTATTGTAGCTTTTGATGATGTAGTGAGTACCAATGAAGAGCGCGAGTGGCTAAATAGTTTTTACCCTGCCTTAATGGAAAACGGTAATGCCGATGGTAAGACCTGGGGTGTCCCTTTTCAGCGCTCTACTATCGTGATGTACTATAATAAAGATATGTTTCGTGCCGCTGGCTTAGACCCTGAGATGCCACCGACTACGTGGGAAGAGTTTATTAGCATGGGTCAGAAATTAACCCAGAAAGATGGTAGTGGCACAGTTCAACAATGGGGTGCAATGATCCCATCAACGGGCTATCCATACTGGATGTTCGGTGCATTAACTAAGCAAAATAGCGAAGTGTTAATGAACCAGGCAGGCACAGAAACCTACTTTGACAAGCCCGGTGTGGTTGAAGCATTAGAGTACTGGCAGGACTTAGGTAACAAGCACGCCATGATGCCCAAAGGCATGATTGAGTGGGGCACTTTACGTCAGAACTTTCTAGACGAAAAAACGGCCATCATGTGGCACTCCACAGGTAACTTGACCACAGTTAAAAACAAAGCCAGTTTTGACTTTGGTGTGGCTAAATTGCCAGGTAATAAAGAGCTTGGATCACCTACGGGTGGTGGTAACTTTTATATCTTCAAAGATTCCACTGATGAAGAAAAGAAAGCTGCATTAAAGTTTGTGAAGTTTATGACGTCTGCAGAGCAAGCTGCTCACTGGTCTAAATCAACCGGTTATATGGGTGTTGGCCCAAGTGCTTATGAAACAGAAACGCTTAAAACTTACCTCAAAGCTTTCCCACCTGCTGCAGTAGCTCGAGACCAGCTCACCCATGCTACGGCAGAACTGTCTACTCATGAAGCCGGACGTGTTCGTAAGTTTTTAGACGATGCGATCCAAGCGGCATTGACAGGACAGTCTTCAGCGGAAGATGCGCTTACAGATGCTCAAAAACAAGCTGAACGAATTCTGCGTCGCTATAAGTAAGAAGTTTTTGGGGCTGGTATGACCGGCCCCAAATGAAACCTCAAATCATTAAACTGACTAGTAAAAATATGCTTAATCGATTCAACTTGAAAGCTTGGCTGCTGCTGCTGCCGGCGCTATCGTTTTTAATAGCGTTTACTCACTGGCCCACGCTCAAGTCTATATGGCGCAGTTTTACCTGGGCTAGGTCCGATGTGGCTCCTAGTCAGTTTGTTGGTCTTGAAAACTATCAGTTGCTATTAGAAGACCCTGTATTCCTAAAAGTTATTGAAAATAACTTCTGGTATGCAATCGGCACTGTACCCACATCAATAGCGCTCGCCATTATTATGGCGCTATGGGTCAATAGTAAAATTAGCGGCACCAGTTTACTGCGGTTGGCTTTTTTTACCCCCACGATATTACCCATGATTACTGTGGCTAATATCTGGTTATTTTTTTATAGTCCTCAAATCGGACTGTTTAATCAGTTACTCGCCTTAGTTGGCATCGAAGGCCCTAATTGGCTGGGAGATCCTGACACGGCCCTATCTAGCTTAATGGTAATGACCATTTGGAAAGAAGCTGGATTTTTCATGATTTTTTATCTTGCTGCCTTACAAACATTGAGCCCTGAGCTATATGCTGCAGCAAAATTAGAAGGTGCCAGTGCATGGCGCATATTTAGAAAGATCACCTTTCCGTTACTGATGCCAACCACACTGTTTGTGTTAATTAATGCCATCTTAAATGCGTTTAAGTTGGTCGATCATTTGTTCATCTTAACCAAAGGTGGCCCTAACAATGAAAGTAACCTGCTTTTATATTACATCTACGAAACAGCGTTTAGCTTTCTTGACAGTTACTATGCAGCAACCTTAACCGTGGTGATGTTAGCCACCTTAGCAGTGATTGCTTTAGCGCAAATGCTACTTCTTGATCGTAAAATTCACTACCGGTAAAAGTTATGTCTCCTTGGTTCCAAACTTTTTCTAAAATATCAGCCTACCTGTTAGGTGTGCTTTGGGTTTTACCCTTACTGTATGCGTTTTGGGCGGCGTTTCATCCACCTGAATATGCCACTCAGTTCTCTCTGACGGCACCTCTAACTTTAGAGAACTTTGTCTCAGCTTGGGACCAAGCCCCATTTTTTAGATACATGTTAAACACTGTGGTAATTACAGCCCTCATTCTAGTGTCCCAACTGTTTCTTTGTACTCTTGCC
>Ga0233426_10001304_pt1 | contig 23396 bp, 18 predicted proteins | sample SI_118_April2016_6_FD_179875 | JGI IMG/M metagenome (GOLD analysis project Ga0233426, IMG submission 179875) | Seawater microbial communities from Saanich Inlet, British Columbia, Canada - SI_118_April2016_10_MG | ecosystem: Environmental > Aquatic > Marine > Inlet | place: Canada: British...
CTTTTATAAAGAAATATGATTTATGATATAATAATAAACTAATAACTATTTTTTCATGAAAAATAAATACTATCTATGAGATAGAAGATTATTTAGAAAGTAACTAATAGAAAATGAATAATGCGCTTATTTGATACACTTGATTTGTTTGATCTAACATATTAAGTCAAATAGAATTTCAAGATTTATACAATTCAAAAAATATAAATGAAATTTGTAATAAGGAATATGATTTAATTATTTGTGCCTGAGTTAAAGCTGTAAAATGGTGGGCGAATAAAAATCCTGAAGAAGATTTAGATTGAATTAATAAATTAATCGAAAATCTAAAAACTATTAAAACAAAAAAGTTTGTTTTAATTTCAACTGTAGATATTTATCCAAATCCATTCGAAGTTGACGAAGATTTTGATTTTAGATTAATAGACCAATCTAAGTATCACCCCTATTGAAAAAATAGACTCTACTTAGAAGAATTCATTAAAAATAATTTTGAAAATTATCATATCATAAGATTACCATGACTTTTTTGAAATAATATAAAGAAAAATATAATTTATGACTTATTAAATGATAATCAAATTAATAATATTATACCTAATTTTAAGCTTCAATATTATTATTTAAATAATATTTGAAATGATATTATAAAAGTTATAAATAATAATATTAAAGTTATAAACTTTAACTCTGAGCCAATTGAGTCTAAAGATATAATAAAATTATTCTGAAATATTCAAGTATGAGAAAATTCTAATAATCCGATATATTACAATTATTACACTAAACACTGGTCATTCTTTTCGAGTAAAGAAAATTATATGTATTCAAAGGAAAATACATTAAAATATATTAAAACTTTTATAAAACAATATAAAAAATAAATATGAAATTATCTATATCAAATATTGCTTGGGAAAAAAAAGATAATGAAAAAGTATATAAATTACTTAAAAAATATTGATTTCAATGAATTGAAATAGCACCTACTAAAGTAGTTGAAGATATTGAAAATTATAATGATTCTGAAATTGAGAAATTTAATATTCAAATAAATAATTATTGATTAAAAACTGTAGCAATGCAGTCTTTGATTTATTGAAAACCTGATTTAAAACTTTTTAGTACACCTGAGGAACTGATATGTTATCTTGAAAAAGTTATACAGATTTGATCAAAAGTATGAGCAAAATCATTAATTTTTTGATCACCTAAAAATAGAATTTTTGAAAATATAACAAAAGAAGAAGCTATTGAAAAGGCTAAATTATTTTTTCAAAAAATATGAGATATTGCTAAAATATATAATTTAAATATTTGTATTGAAGCAAATCCAGAAATATATTGATGAAACTTTATGTGTAATACTGAAGAAACTCTAGACTTAGTAAAAAAGATAAATCATGAAAATATAAAACTTCATCTAGATTTATGAACAATAATAGCTAATAACGAAGATCCTATAATAATAAAAAAATCTATTCCTTTTATAACTCACTTTCACATATCAGAACCATATCTTAATTTAATTAAAGATAGAGAATTACATTACTTAGCTGTAAAAATGTTAAATAATTATAAATGATACTGTTCAATAGAAATGAAAAATACTAGTTTAGATAATATTGAAAAAATACTAATTTTAGTTTCTAAAATATATAAAGATAATGCCTAAAATAAGTTGTATAATGCCTGTGTATAATACTGTTAAATATTTAGATGAGTGTATACAAAGTATATTAAATCAAAGTTTTACTGATTTTGAATTTATTATTTCGGATGATGGTTCTAGTGATTGATCAAAAGAACTAATAAAAAATTATGCTGAATTAGACTCAAGAATAACTTTTTTAGATAATAAAAAAAATAGATGAATTATCGATAATTTAAATGATTGTTTGAATATTTCTAAATGAGACTATATAGCTATTATGGAAAGTGATGATATATCGAATATTCATAGATTTAAAAAACAAATTCAAATTTTTGAACAGGATGAAAATTTATATTTATTATGAACTAAATGAAATTTTATTAATAGTGAAAGTGAAATAATATGAAAATATGATCCAAAAGTAGTATTAACAAATATGATGAATGTTATGTTTTTCACTCCTTGAATAATGTTTAGAAAACAGGTTATAAAAAAAATATGATTATTTAAGGCCTGATATGTTTGGGATATAAATTTCTTTTATACTGTATACTTTAATAAATTAAAGTGTAAAGTAATTAATGATTCGTTGGTTAATAAAAGAATGTTTCCAGAATCTACCTTAAATAGTAATTTGTTTAAAATTCAAATAGAATTACTAAAATTAAGATTTCATACAATTAAGGAATATAATCTTTGAATTAAATATTATTTTTTAAGTATTAATAGAGTTTTATTATCATATTCAATATATATTACAAAAAAAATATGAGTGCATAAATTTTTATCATATTATTATCATAAATATTATATAAGATAATGAAAAATAATATTCTTCACATAATCTATCAAACAAATATCATATGATGAGTTGAAAATTTTCTTTCAACTCTTTTATCATTTTCAAAAAATAATGACGAACTGGTCCAGGTTTATAATAAAAAAAACAATACTTGAATTAATAATAAAATTTCTAACTTAAATGAAAAAAAACATTCTTATAATCCAATAATTTTATTGTTTCAAACGTTTAGCAGAGCAATTAAATATAAAAATATATGTAAAGAAAATAATATAAATATTTCAGTGTCCCATTGAGATAGCTTAAATTTATCAAATATAATAAGTAAAATTCTCTTTTGAAATAAAAGTAAAGTTTATATTTTCTTACATAATTCTCTTTCTTTTTATACTAATAAATGATCTTTCATATATAAATATTTATTTAAATACTTATATCCAAAAGCTGATAAAGTTATAACTATTTCAAAAGAAATGGCTAATGAATTAAAAGAACAATGATATAAAAATATCGAGACTATATATAATCCTATTGATTTTAAAAAAATTGAAAAATTAAAAATTGAATCTTTATGAAAATATAAGTGATTGTTTCATAAAAAAACATTTATAACAATATCTAGATTAGAAGAAGTTAAAAATATAGATTTTATAATAAAAGCATTCAATGAATTTAATATAAACAATACAAATTATAATTTAATTATTATCTGAGACTGAAGTAAAAAAGAAATTTTAGAAAAAATAAGAAAAGACATTTGAAATAAAAATATTCATCTATTATGAAAACAAAAAAATGTATATAAATTTTTAGAAGAATCTAATTATTTTATATTTAGCAGTCTTAATGAATGATTTTGAAGAGTTTTAATTGAGTCTTTAGCATGTAATACTCCTGTTCTAACGCATGATTTTAGATACTGAGCAAAAGAGATAGTTAGAAATAATAAAGATTTTTCTGAGTGTAAAAAAATTGAAGTTAATGAAAATTGAATTCTTGTGCCCTATTTAAATAAAAAATTATTCATAGATGCAATGGAAGAAATAACAAAAGTTAAATTTGAAAAAGATAAAATAAGAAATAATATAGAAAGATATAACATAGAAAAATTAAATAAAAATTGGGAATCGATTATTAATAACTAAATATATGATGTTTAATCCGAAAGTATCAATAGTAATACCTGTATATAACTGATCTAATTACCTATCTGAAGCTATTGATAGTGCTTTAAATCAAACTTATAAAAATATAGAAATATTAGTAATAAACGATTGATCTAAAGATAACTGAGAAACAGATAAAATAGCTAAATCTTATTGAAGTAAAATAATATATATATATAAAGAAAATTGATGAGTTGCAAGTGCGTTGAACTTATGAATAGAAAATATGAAATGAGATTATTTTTCATGGTTATCTCATGATGATCTATATTTTGAAAATAAAATAGAAGAACAAGTAAGTTTATTATCTAACTTAGATAATATAGAAAATATTATCCCCTTTTCAAACTATATTTTTGTTAATGAGTTAGCTAAAGAAATTAATAAAATTGATATCGTATATAAGTCAGAAAATATATTATATAAGTTATTTATCAATTCCTTTTTAAATTGATGTACTCTCCTTATACCTAGAAATGCATTTAATGAAATTTGAGTTTTTGAAAATGAATTAAAAACTACTCAAGATTATCATCTTTGGTTTAGAATGATGAAAAAATATAAATTTATTAATGTACCTAAGTATTTAGTAAAAAGTAGACAACATTGAGAACAAGATAGTAAAACTTTGATATATAAATCAATGATTGAAAGGAAAGATTTAGAAAAATTTATATTTAAAAATTTTTCAACAAAAGAATTAAAAGAAAGTGCCTGAAGCAATCTACCTGATATATTATTTATATTGCTTACTAAAATAAAATTAGAGAAATATAGAATATTATGATTTTTTTATCTAATTGCCCAAAAATTACATATTGATTTATTTCTTGCAAGTATATACAGAAAAATATTTAAGTTTTAAAAAAAGATAGCTCACTAGCTATCTTTTTTTATTAAGTTTAATATATTATCAATTTTATATTTTTTATAAATTTGCTTCATCTCACTTTTATTATAATAATCAACCTCATAAAATCTAGGAGGGAATCAGACTTCATTCATAATAAGTCTTAAGTTTTTTAAACATCAAGACTGTAAATTATCAATAATAATTACTTCTAATCCTTTATTGATTAACTCTATAACTTTAAAATAATTATTATCAGACAATCCTCAAATAATTAAAATAGTTTTTTTCATAATTTATTTAAAAAATTTATTCCAAATAATTTTTAATGCTATATTTATAGCATTACCATTTTTTTGTCCTTTATCTAAACTATATTCAGTATATTTTATTATTACAGGTATTTCTTTATATGGTATTTTTATTGCAGAAATAATATCAATGAGTTCTGATGCATATCACATATCATCTATAGTTAAATGCACTTTATCAATAACTGATTTTCTAAAAACTCTAAATCAATTATGTGCATCACTTAAATGTATTTGACTAATAAAAGCTGTAAATAATATTCATAATTTTAAAATAATTTTTCTCCAAAATGGCATTCATACAGTTCTTTTTCACATAAAACGAGATCATATGAAAACATCTACTTTAGGATGATCATGTATATGTTTTTTTACATCTTGTAAATCATTTACATCGTGTTGCCCATCCGCGTCAAAATTTACTACATAATCAATATTTCAATATCTACGAATATATTCAAAACCAGTTTCAAGTGCAGCTCATCATCATCTATTTTTTAAATGATGTAATATAATTATTCCATTCAAATTATTATATTTATTTAATTTAACTCTTGTATTATCAGTAGATCAATCATTTATTAATAAAATATTATTATGATTATTTTTTAATAATTCATCAATAGTAGACTCTATAATGTTTCATTCATTATAAGCTCTGATTAGGATTAATTCTTTTGATTTTATTTCTTTTTTTTCAGAATTTTCTATTGCTAATTCTCTTATAAATTTTGTTATATCACTATTAGTATTTTCGACTTTACGTAGTAATAATAAAGATATATAAACAAGGAATATGATACTAGAATATACTAATACATCAGCACCTCTTTGAACACCAAATAAATTTCAGAATAAGTTTAATATATTTGGAAAAAATGAAAATACTAACAATCCAGATCATATAAGTAAAAAAACTATAAAATGAAGCGCATTAAATTTTTGTTTTTTAGCTATATCAAAAGCTAATATAAAAATAATTATTCAAGAAATGATAAAAAATATTTGAAGAAGTGTCATTCTATTAAAGTAAAAATTACAATTGTATTTAGTATACTCTAAACAAAAAAAATACAAGACTTTTAGCCTTGTAATTCTTCTTTTTTATCTTCGAAGATTTCTTCTATATCCACACGTATCTGTGAAATTAATTCTAAATCTCTTAAATCCGCAATTTTTAAGTCCGGAACTCCTGATTGTCTGAGTCAATAAACTTCTCCTGGTCATCTTAATTCAAGATCAACTTCAGCGAGTTCAAAACCATTATTCGTTCTCTCCATAGCTTTTAATCTATCTGTAGAGTTTCATTTACTTGGGAATAAATAACAATGTGATTGATATTTTCATCTTCCCACACGACCTCTAAATTGATGGAGTTGTGACAGACCAAATCTTTCAGCTCATTCTATACACATAATAGTTGCATTTGGTACATTTACTCAAACCTCTACTACTGATGTACTTGATAAAACTTGGATTTTATTATCATTAAAATCTTTCATTACTTGATCTTTTTCACGCGCTTTCATTTTTCAATGAAGTAATCCTACATTATATTTTCCATATATTTCACACAATGTTTCATAAGTTGAAATAGCATTTGCTAGATCCATTTTTTCTGATTCTTCTACCAGTGGTGATATCCAAAAAACTTGTCTTCATTTTTCTAATTCACTCGCTATAAACAATTCTACTTGATCTCGTTGTGCTCAATCTCTGGCAACTTTTGTAAATATATCTTTTCTCCCTTTTGGATATTGCGAAATTATAGATAAGTCTTGATCTCAATAGAGAGTAAGAGCTAAGGTTCTAGGAATTGGAGTTGCTGTCATATTAAGACTATGTGGAATTAAACCGGTTGCATTTCATAATCCCGTTTCCAATACTTCTCTTTGTTTTACTCAGAATCTATGTTGCTCATCTATAATAACAAATCATAAATTATGAAATAATACATCTTCTTGTACCAGAGCATGAGTTCAAATAATAACATCTATATTTCAAGTTTTCATATCAGCTTTAATAGCATCTTTATTTTTCTTTGTAACCGATCAAACGAGTAGATGAGAAGAAATACCAAAATCCCAGAACAATTCTTGCATTCATTCAAAATGTTGACGAGCTAATATTTCTGTTGGTGCCATAATAACTACTTGGATTTTTTTATTTAATTTATCACTTTCCTTAATTGCATGTATAGCAGCTACTTGAGCTACTACAGTCTTACCTGTTCACACATCTCACTCTAGTAATCTTTGCATACCATGAGACTTTTCCATATCTTTCAGAGCTTGAAATAACACAATTTTTTGATGATCTGTGAGTCCAAAAGGTAGTTTTTCAAGTATATTTTTGATGAACTCAGGATTCATAGGAATAGTTAATGACTTTCCTGTAGTTGCTTCAAATTTCTCGTATTTTTGAGATATAGCTTTATAATTTATTTCAAATAATTCTTCATAAGCTAGCCTATATTTAGCTTGTTCAATATCATTTTTATTATGTGGAAAATGTATTTTATAATAGGCTTCTTTTCTAGAGATAAAATTATATTTTTCTAAAATATTTTCAGGTAAATTTTCTGGAATATCTGAAATATATTTTTTTAATAAATCCATTTTAGACACTGTCCATTTTGATGGAATATAATTTAAATCCGAATACACAGGGACTATTTCTCCTCAAATCTTAGATAAACTAGTTTCTGTTTCAGGTGAAGTAAAACTCACTTTTCAGAATGCATATTTTACCTTTCATGTAACTATTATTTTTTTTTGAACAAACGGTTGTAGTTGAGTAGTTAGATATTTTCTATTAAACCAAACAGCTTCTGCTAAAAATCAGTTAGCATCCTCTAAAACAGATTTAGTTAATAGTTTATTATTTGCTGTTTTTTGAGAACTAATAGATAATAACTTTACTAAAATAGTATTTTTCTCTTTAATATTAATAAGTGAAAAACTATCTAATACACTCGTTCTATCGTCATAATCTCTTGGGAATTGTCTTAATAAATCCCATACAGTTAAAATATTAGCTTTATTTAAAGCTTTAATATAGTTATCCGTAGTATGTAAAATAGATTTCGTTAGTTGAGTAGAGAGCATAATTATTCACCAAAAAATAGAGTATATACCTATTATATACCTTATAGTAAAAAATCAACTTTTTCCTTGCTTTTCTGCAATTTACGGTACAATGTGAAAAATAATTTTTTACTATAACATATGAAAGAAATATTCAAAAAATATAACTTAGAATTAGATGATGCAGAAATTGCAAAATTTGAAAAATTTTTACAAATATTCAAAGAAAAGAATTCACAAATTAATCTTTCTGCAATAAGAGAAGATAATGCTATCATTGAAAAACATTTTGTAGATTCTATTATGTTAAATATTTTTGTTGATTTTGAATGAACTGTTGAATCGCAAAAAGTAAAAGTAGCTGATTTATGAACAGGTTGAGGTTTTCCATTATTACCACTAGCTATAGTAAATCCTCATATAGATTTTACATGAATTGATTCTGTTGGTAAAAAACTAAAAGCAATCGATGAGTTTGCTCAAGAATTAGAATTAACGAATGTTGAAACCGTAAATGGAAGAGCTGAAGACTTAGGTCAAGATTTAAATCATAGAGAACAATATGATTATATAGTAAGTAGAGCAACAGCTTTTATGCCTGTATTATTAGAATTTACAATTCCATTATTAAAAGTTGGTGGATTATTTGTAGCATATAAATTATGAGACAAAGATGAACTAAAATCTGCTAAAAAAGCATTACATAAATTAGGTGCTAAAATCCATAAAGTAAAAAATTATAAACTGTGAGATCAAGAAAGAACTTTTGTTATAATTGAAAAAATTTCTTCTACACATAAAAAATATCCTAGAACAACTGGTATTCCATTACAAAGTCCATTAAAATAATCAAAAATAAAAAGCATTCACAATATTGTGAATGCTTTTTATTTTTGTAATTCTATTACTAATTCTGGTCATGTTCCTGTAAATTTATATCATCTGTAAAAATATGCGGTCAGATCTCATACTGCATCATTAATGTTAAATACAGTAGAAACCTTATGAATGAAATTTCAGTTATTATCTTCAATTATTCAAATCCTTCAACCTTTTGAATAATATAAATTCTCATGTACAGCGTAGGTAGTATTTCAAAGTGCGTAATCAGGATTATCTATTTCTAATACAGCTCACACTTGATATGTTACACTATTTTTATCTGTGACATATGTGTATAATTCTTTCGTTTTAGGATCTACCATTCATTGAGTAATAGAAACTTGACCTAAAATTCATGCTTCTAAATCACTTTGATATTGAATTGTTTCTCATCCAATTTGAATCTCAGTTTGATTTTTAGCTACAGGTACTTTTCAATGTTTTGCTTTATATACATTTATTCCAGTATATACAGTCTTAATATCAGATAACCTTACACTATCTCTCACTTGTACATTATATCAAGTGAATGATATAAATCCTATAGTTGCTAAAACAGCTACTATAGTAATTACTACTATCAATTCAACGAGTGTAAATGCATTTGTAAATGTTTTCTTCATCAATACGTTTTATTAAAGACTTTATCATACTATTATATAACTTATTTAATAAAAAAATCAAGTTTATAATAAATAACAAAATAATTGACCAAACTGTTTTTATCAGTTAAATGATAATAATAAATAATATTTAACTACAATTATGAACTTATATATAATTCCAACGAATACTTGTTATTGATTGGCTTGTCCTATTTGAGATAGTGATGCATATGCAGAAATTTATAATATAAAAAAGAGAGGTTACGATAAACCTCTTGCAATTTTAGTTCCTGATTTTGAATGGTTATTTGATAATACACCATTAACAGAGGAACAATTAAATTTCTTATCAGAATACAATAAACCATTCACTATATTAACTGATTGTTCAAGAATATCATTATTATTAGAATATAGTGATGATGAAATGGATTATGAAAACAAAGATCAATACAAACAAATAGCCTTTAGAGTAGCACATACAGATGCTCAAAATGAGTTATTAGAGGAAGAATGACCATTGTTCCTAACCAGTGCAAATCTTTCAGGAAAGCCTGAAAACTATAGTCTTGAAGACTTAAAAAATACATTCTGAAATAAACTCAATAAAGATATAGAGATAATTGATGAAGTAGATCTCGATAAAAATATAGCTCCTTCAGATATATTTTCATTTGTATGAGATACTTTGGAACTTAAATATTTGAGAAAAAATTAAACTAAAAAAAGATTCTTACGAATCTTTTTTATTTTCTATTATATTTAATATTTTGTGGATAATTATATTCTTTATAAAAATTATTATAAATATTTATATTTCTAGGATCTCCATTATTTTTAATGGCTTCTTTTTGAAAATTTACATAATTATTAGACCATTGAGTTCATAATTCTAAATCACTTTTATATTGATTATATAAAAGTTCATAACTATTATTTTTATCCATATTTCAGTAAATAGTATAAGATAATTTATTTATATATTCTTTAATATTTATACTATTGGGATGTTGTAATTCAATCGCTCTAAAATAAGAAGCTACTGCTAAGTTGTATTCTCACATAGTTGTTAATATATCTCAAATAGTAACAAAGGTATAAGGGTTTGGTCATCCACCAAAACGCACCATTCATACTAATCATTTTAATGTCATAGGACAACTATCTAGTATTTGTTCATTTTTAGATTTCCCTACTTTCTTGACCTCCGGATATATATCATGATATTCTTCTCAACAAGAATAATAATCTCATTTTTTCATTAATCTATTATCATCTAGTGTATTTTTTCATAGTAAATTATATTCTATGAGTTGCTCACTATTATCAAAGGATTTTATTAAATTTTCTATTGCTATGAGTTGGTAATTTTCTCTTCAGAAATGTGCTTCTTTATTTAATTCAATAGCTTTTTTAATATGATTTTTTCAATCAATAATTATTAGTTGAGCACCTAAATCTTCTTTATTTTTAAACCATTTCTTTATACCATCATGGATAAAGAATGTTCAAATATTCGCATGATAACGATATAAATTATCAATATCTTCTGTTTTATTTTCTAATAAAATTTTCTTAGTTTTATATATTTCTAATGCTCTATCTAAATCTCATAAATGATCATATCATACAGCTAAATTATCATATAAAATTAAATTATATGGTTCAGTTTTTAATTTTTCTTCATCAGCTTTATTTCTATAGATATAATATTCATCGCTATTTTTTTCATATTTATTATGAATAATATCATCAACCATATTTAATGAAAAATTTTCAGTATTATTATTCTGAAAATAAATCAAACAAGCTCACGAAATGATAATTATTAATATCATTAAATATTGTATATATTTCATAATTATAACGATGATATTAAGATAATAGTAAGTACTGCAACAGTAGATATTCAAAGCGTTCTTAAACGAATATTTTTAGTTTCAAAAATTGGAATCAATAGTAATATATATCAATAAATTATAGTTCATAAGAACATAATAAAGATAACTAATGCTTGATTGAAATTAAATTTATCTAATAAGTATATTAGTCACATATTGATTGGTATATACAATATTAACATTGATGTAAAAATAGCTAGTTTTTTATTGTTTAAATCTATAATACTATGGGTTATATAATATAGAAGGAATGTTAAAAATATAATCATTAATAAAATAAATCCTAATCACTCAAAGGGGAATGTTATTAATAACGTTGCTATAAATACTCATATTACTTTATAAACAGTATTATAAATATCTGAAGTAGTAAATTTATTACTTTTTTTATACTTATTAATAGTGTTTAATAAAAAGACTAAATAAATTCACATAAAAAATATCATATAAACTAATCCATATAATAATAGCTCCTTATAGTTACTAGACCAAACTTGTTCGTTGATTAATGTGTAACCATCGTTAATACATGCATTTACTCAATCTTGTAGAAAAAATAATCAAAATAATATCATCAATGTTCTAAAAAATATTTTTCTCATAAAATTTTGTTTTTAAATAATTAATTCAATTATAATATAATTATTATATATATCAAAATATCTGCAGAAATAAAATATTTAAACACTAAAAAAAGATTCTTACGAATCTTTTTTATTTTCTATGAATATAATGTGTAATAAAACTAATAAACGAAACTATTTGTGTGAGGTAAATCAATATGAGTAAGAAACCAATAAAATTAATATCTATATTTCTATTATAACTACGACTTGAAGATCACATTAAGTCACTATTAACTGATTTAGTATTACCAAAATTAATCCCTCTTGAACTACTAGATCATCATTGAATTTCATTTAGTGAATCACTGCTATTAAATCTCAGTCCTGTAGTTCTATTAGAAGATATGTTAGATTTGAAATTATCTCAGCTATCATATTCTACACTATATTTATCTGATTGATTGTTATATCTATTTAAATCATTTTGTTGTGCTTGTGTTTCAAGAGCAATTAATGAATTGTATTGATTCACAATATGATATTTTTCTGCAATATCTGTTTGTTGACGAGCTATAGAGTTCATACTTTGCTCAGAAGATGATAATATTCTAGATGATATTATTCCAGCTTGAATAGCTAAATGTTTATCTGATAGTGTTTTAGTTTCTCATTCACAATATAATAATAAGTCTAATGATTTATTATCAAATATTTTATCAATAGTATGTGATATATCTGATACTTTATTTACTTCATAGATATTCCCTTTCGACTTTGCTAATAGAGTATTAAAATCGGATTTATATGATTTAATATTTTTTCAAATTTTTATTACTGATAATTGATTATCAGTAATTTTATTATATGTATAATTAATATTTTGATCAGTATTTAATTCAAAACTTTCATCATCAGTAACATATATAATGCTTTGATTATTTATATTATTTTCTTCTAAATAATTAATAAAACCATCTATGTTTGAATATCACCAAAAATCTATATCTGATACATCTGATACTTTATTTACTCTAAAATTATGACTATAAACATCTACATCTTGTAATTTTCACTTATAATTTTTGATTTCAGAGTATATATTTTTATATAAATCATCTGCATTATTTCTCTGTATACTCAATGAATTATCGAAGAAAATATGTATTTTATTTGAATTTTTTATTTTATCATCTGTCTTTATATAATACGATTGTCTTGATAAATAAGGATCAATACACATTTTTTCAAAAGTATAATTATTTCATAATCATACTTTTTCTATACTTGTTAATTGGTCTTTACTTATAAAATCTTTTATTTTTGATGCAGATTTTATAATATCTTCTGTTATAATATTTCAATCTTTATAAGTTTTTGAAATGAGTCTTGATTCATTATTAAATTTTAAATTAATAATAGAAAATTTTGGTATCGTGATAATATCTTCATTTAATACTGGTGATACCATTTTTACAACTACTTTTTGTTTTCCTTGTTTTACTTGTTTTGAAGGAATCGGGAATATTCTTAAATTATAAGTATTTAATCATACTTTTTCAATTAAAGCTGGATCCGTATTTCTTCTTAAACTATCTTCATATACTTTTCTTGCAGCTCATCTTGGTGATATTTGTCCAACTAATTCTCAATTTAATCCTAGTAATAAATCAGTAACTACTGAATATTGCGAAGGTGACTCAAAGTTTATAATAACTTCTTGATTTGTATTTGTTTGATTTTCAAAATGGAAACTATAGTTAGTTTCTAATAAATATTGTGTATCTCAATTATTAATTTTTCTGAAATTATTTTCTATTTCAGCTAATTCAAAAACAACATCCGCTTTATCTCAAACTTTTGAAATATTCGTTGCAAAGCTATTTCTAGATGATGAATATTTTGATATTTTTTCTCAATATAATCATACTGGTGTTGTATCAAATACTTTTTTAAATAAATCTTGATCTATAGATTTATTATTTTCAATTTTGTATAAAAATGCATGTTTTAATAAAAATTTATTTGTATCATCATAAGCTTTTTCATTATACCCTTCTTCTGAAAAATTCTTTTGAGCATCATTAATGATATCATTATAGATTTCTACTCTTAAATTCCATATTCATATAAGTATAGCAACAAGTAACAGTATTAAAACTCATTTATTTACATTAGATTTTTTAGTATCGTCTTTATTAAAATAATTATGTAAGGTATAAATAGGATACATTAAAAATGCAAAAGATATACTCAATGCAAAAAATCCAGATAAAATATATGAAATGAAACTTCCTCTTCAATTAAATATATTAGATACATCTAATACTTCTGCAATTATATTAGAAATATTTTCAAAAAATAATATATCAAAACCAAAAATTAATAATGTTGTATTTAATGAAAGTAAAAAGAAAAAACCTAAATTATAATTAAACCCTATATTTCATAAAACTTGTAGTACTTTATTTATTTTTTCATTTTTACTCATTTTTTTAAAAAGAGTGGCAAAGATATATACCAGTGGATAAACACCTATTAATATAGTAAAAATATTTCAAGTTCATGATTCTTCTCAATTCCCAAACATAAATACCATTAACATTATCAACGATAGTAATAAAGGAAAATGTACTAAAAATAGATATTTTTTTGTAAAATTTCTTAAAAATGCAATAAATATTCAAATAGATATTCACAAGATAATTAATATCAGAATACTCTTAATTAAAAAATGTATATTATTAATATCAAATATTGCAATAGATCAGACAAATATATAAAACACAGTTGGAATTAAAAATAAAGCCAATAATCCAAATTTTCATTTTTTAGATCCTGTTTTTTTAGTCACATCTACAGTCATATTTTCTGTACTATTGCTTTGTATATTTTTCAAACTAATAAGTAGCTTTTCTAATATACTTATAATAAAATTTAACATTTCCTTATTTTTAATAAATAATATTACTTTGAAATATAACATTATTTTCTGTATATCAAAATATATTTCTTGTAAAGATATTGATAAAACTAAAAAAGATTCGTTTTACGAATCTTTTTTAGTTTTTTTTATGAATTGTTTATTAATATGTTCAGCTGTTACAAAAGCACTACTCCATGCCCGTTGTAAATTAAAACCTCAAGTTTTACCAGTTACATCTACAACTTCTCAGTTAAAATATAATCATTTATGTATTTTTGATTGCATATTATTGTCTAGACCATTTGTATCTATTCAACCTGATGTTGCTTTTGCTTCTTTGAGACTTCTAAAAGAATGTAAATCTATATTTACGACTGTATTTTCTGGATGTAGATTAAAAAATTTAATCATACTCTTTGTTGCGTTTTCTAATGGAATATCAAGCTCTAATCTAAAGTTATCACAGAAGTATTTTTCATACTCAGATTCTGCTATATTTAATCAATTTAAATATTCTCAAGCTACAACAGATACATTATGAATAATTGGTCCACTTACTCAAAAATGAGTAAATAATATTGGTCAAAATTCACTATAAATAATATTATTATTTAATTTATCTATAAATTTCATAGAAACTTTTGCTGATACACCTGATATTTCTTTGAAATCATTTTTAGTAGATACTCAACATAAACAAGGATGAGTCGGAGTCATTTTTACTCATAATTTTTCAGCCATACTATATCAATCCCCCGTTGTTCAAACATGAGAAAAACTTTTTCATCATGCAGACATTACTACATTTTTAGTGAAATATTTTTTTCATGAAGTAGTAACTACTTTATATTTCCAATCTCCATCTGGAGTATCTCATTCTAAGTATTTAAGCGTATTTTTTCATTCTCCTGTGAGTTGATTATTCTCTCTTACAACAATATCTAAAACTCAATCTCAATTCCATAATTCACATTTATTTTTTTGAAGATTTTCAAGTAAACAAGCGAGTAGTTCTTTTGAATCTCAACTTTCTAATATAAGTCTTGATCTATCTTCTTCAACTATGCTTACATTATTTTCAGCAAAAAATCACATAATATCCCAGTTGGTATATTTTGCAAAAACTGATAATAAGAATTTTTTATTTTGAGTAAAATAATCTCTCATTGGTTCTATATCCATATTTGATACATTTGCTCTTTCTCAACCAGATAACAATACTTTTATTCCTGGTTTTGCATTCTTTTCGAGTACTATTTTTTTGATTTTTTTATCCAGACAAATACCAGTAAATAATCCAGCAGCTCCTCCTCAGATAATAACAACGTCGTATATCATATTTTTTTATTAAAAATTTTCCTGAATTATAGTGATAATTTAATTTATTGCGAATTTTAAACAAATAAAAAAGTCAGCATAAGCTGACTTTTACCTAATACAAACAAATAATTTTTAATTATTAATTTATACTAATTTTTTACGATTCAATAAACCAATCATCGCTAATCCAAAAAGGACTATTGTTGATGGTTCAGGAACATCGACAGATCCATTACCAGGATTATTAATTCCAGAGTCAGCAACAGTTAACATACCTACAAAAGAAGCATATGTGAAGCGTTGAGTATCATAGAAAGCGGTATGTATTCCACTGATATCAAAATTAATAGAACCAATTTGGTTAGACAAAACTGCACTACCTGTAATATCAGTAATATTACCATTTGTGTTACCAGTAATTGCACTAAGTGATAGTTCCCAACCAATTAGCTCTTGGACTCCAGTACTAAAATCATACAAGGTAGAAATATTTTGATTATTTCCAGATGTATTAGTACTATAACCAATGACATCTATCCAGCTATCAAGATCTTCCGTCCCATTTCGCATAAACACTGGAATTTTAAAATCAAAATCTCCAAATAGATCAAGAGCTGTAGCCGCTGAACTAAACTCAATTTGACCTTCATCAACACTATCGAAATCCAGATCTATCAGACCTGCGTTAGCAAATCCAGACGTTATCAACATCACTGTTGATATTACACTTAACATTAAACTTTTCATGTTTTTACTCCAGAGGTAATTAGCCTCAATAATTTTATTTTGATTTTTACGCGCGTAATTTAATTCAATATAATAATTTCTTCGATCCAGAAGATTTTATTATATTTATATAAATCATAATTATTCTACATAAATATAACTAATGTCAATATAAAATATAATTTTAATAAAAAAAAATAATAACCAAAACTGGTTATTATTTTCTTATAGTGTTTTGTCTTTTATTTCTGCTACAATCCTAGCGATAAAGTCTTCTCTTTTTTCTAGAGTTTGCTCTTTTGTTTTATAGTTTCTTACAGCAACTGATCCAGACTCTTGTTCAGCTTCTCAGATAACAACTATATAATTATTATGCATTTTTTCAGCATTTCTTACTTTTTTATTTAAGTTATCAGTTGAAAAATCTCCTGAAACCCTTACTCATGCTTTTTTTAATTCTGTCATTACTTCATGTCCATAATCATCAAACATAGGGAGTACTGGGACAATTTTTACTTGTCTTGGTGCTAACCACATAGGAAATACTCAAGCAAAATGTTCAATAAGCACTCACATTCCTCTTTCAAGTGATCCAGAAATTGCTCTATGAATCACTACTGGTTTTTCTTGTTCATTATTTTCATTTGTAAATCCAAGGTCAAATCTCACTGGGAGATTGAAATCACATTGAATAGTTGCTAATTGCCATTCTCTACCGATTGCATCTTTGAACATAAAATCTAGTTTTGGTCCATAAAAAGCAGCTTCTCCTTCAATTCTTTTATATGGTAAGTCACTTGCTTTTGCTGCTTCTTCTAATGCAGTTTCAGCTTGAACCCAAACATCTTCTCAACCTAAATATTTTGATTTATCTTCTCATCTCACTGAAAGTGAAACCCAATAATCATCTGTCATTCCAAGAGTTGTATAAAACTCTTTAATAATTTCAGTAACTTGCTGTACTTCTTCTTTAATTTGATTTATTCTACAGAATAAATGTCCATCATCTTGAGTAATAGCTCTTACTCTCGTAAGACCTGAAAGTTGTCCAGATTTTTCATCTCTATAAACCGTTGCTGGTTCAAAATATCTCACTGGCATATCTCTATAAGAGAATTGATTATCAGCAAATAATTGCATATGATGAGGACAGTTCATTGGTTTGAGGAAAAATTTTTCTTTAGAAGTTCCTCACCAAACACTAAACATATCATCTAAGTAATGACCTGCATGACCAGATGTTTGATATAATTCTTCTTTTGCTAAATGTGGAGTCCAAACTCTATCGTATCATTTTTGTTCATGAAGTGACCATAAATAATTTTCAAGAGATTGTCTTATAACCATTCCAGCTGGTTGTAAAAGTGGCAGACCTGGTCAAATTAAATCAGAAATAGTAAACAATTTTAATTTTTGACCTAATATTCTATGATCTCTTTTTTTCGCTTCTTCTAACATTTTTAAATGAACATCGAGCTCAGCTTTATCATTAAATGCATAAGCATATATTCTCGTTAATTGTTGATTGTCAGCATTTCCTAACCAGTAAGCACCTGCAACTCTTGCAAGCTTAAATGAATTAGCATCAAGTTGATTAGAGTTTTGTACATGAGGACCAGTACACATATCTATAAACTTAAGATTTTTTACTTGGTCTCCGTCTAATTCTTCAAAACTTTCAAAATTATTTTCTTTTAAAAATTCTTGTAGTTCGTTTGGTTTTCCACCTTTTGAAACATTATAGTAAAAAGATATTCTGTCTGATAATTTTTCAGTGTTTTTAAAATCTCCTGATTCTATTTTATCAACGAGTTCATTTTTAAATCATTCCCCCATTGTATCTAATATTTTTCTTGCTTGAGAAAAATCAACTTCAAATGATTTGAAATCTTGATTTTGTGTTACTATTTTTTTCATAGATTTTTCTACTTTTTTGAGATCTTTATCTGAAAATTCTATTTCTCCAAAATCAAAATCATAGTAAAATCCATCTTCTGTATCCGGTCCAGTAGCTATTTTAGCACTTGGAAAATTTTGTTTTACTGCTTGAGCCATAATATGTGCCAAACTATGTCTTTTTGTTGATAATTCAATACTCATATATATATATTATTAATTATTTTTTTTATTTTATCTTTATTGGAACTTCTCTATGTAAAAATTATATAAAAAAACTCTACTTTATATTAAAGTAGAGTTTTTGTTATTTTGAAATTATTTCAATTCCTAATTCACACAAAAATTCCCTACTTGGTTATCAGTAAAGTTCTATATCCATTTATTGTGGTTACAAGTTGTGAAAGGTTCATAAGTCCTGATTAGAAATTAACATAAAGAATATATCAAAGATTAGCTATTTGTCAAAACAGTTTTATTGTAATTGTTATAATATTTATATAATAAAAATTAGTACTTAGTTTTTTTGCTTTTTATTTTTTATATTATATCAATGAAGAATACACAATTAAAAGGTTTTAGTTTTATTGAGATCCTTATGATTATTACAATTTTAGCGCTTATTAGTGTTGTTGCTTATACTTCATTTGGAGTAAGACAAAACAATGCGGTGAATTCTAAAATTCAATCTGAAGTTACATCTCTTTGAAATGCATTATTAATAGCAAAACAAGAAAATAATATTCTCCCTCAACCTCAATGAAATAAAAATTTCTTTGCAGAAGATACAAGTTATGTTCATGATTTTGAAGATAGTGAAACATTCTGAGTTCATGGTTTTATAACTCATAATACCTTAGCAAAAAAATATATTGATATTGTACCTGTTGACCCAAGAACTGGTTCATTTTATGCATATTGAAAAAGTAAATGAACTTGATCACTTGATGAAATGTATGAAATTGCATGAGTAGTATGGGATTGAGATACTCCTAGTACTTTTGTAAGTTGAGATTATACTGCAGAAAATGGTCCATTCAACCTTATAAGAGAATATAATGGTCCAAACTTTGTTCACAATGAATCAACTCTTCACTTCCCCTATAATCCACTAGAAAGAATATTAACAGCAAAAATTGATAGTTATACTTGATCAGTAAGTATAAATTGAATTGAAACTTATACTCAAAATGAATTATTAAGCTATGAGTTAAAATCTTGAGATACAGTAGAGGTAAAACAAAATGGTGTAGTTGAGTTATATTATTCTGACGGTTCTCGTTCAATCTTATGAGATAGTTCAAATGACACAATTTTGACTCTTCAAAAAATGGATTTCATTCAAGATAATAATATAATCACTGATATAAAATTAGTCTTAGAATCGGGTATGATTTGGAATAAAGCAGCAAGTCTTGATGATAAATCTGGCTTTGAAATATATACAACTGATTCTACTGCAGCAGTTAGATGAACTATATTTTGAATTCAAAAAAATGAAAATAATTCAGAAGTTATAGTACAAAAGTGAACCGTAGCAATTAAACAAAATCTGATTTCTAGTGCTGAAACACTAAAATCATACATCAGTAATGAAGATACTAATTCTATTCCAACCATTGCAGTTCCAATGATTCCTGGTTTAATAGATATTGAAAATACTGAAACTGTGATAAAGGTTGAAAATAACGACCCAGAAAAATGAGCATCAGTTTGATCAACATGATGAACTTCATTCAGTACTTGATCTATCGATGATATTCCAACTATAATAAAAGATCAGACAATAAATAATAGTCCTACAATAAACCCTAATATAAAAATATCACTAAAAGAATATTATTATTCTTCTGATACTGATCAAATAAGTATTACATTAGATATACCTAAAAGGGTTTATAAAACTGCTGATTACTTAATTATAAATGATAGTGATGTATTATTAAAAGAAAACTGGTGAACATCATATACTCAATCTTGAAGAACAATTTCACATACTTTTGATAGTTTAATCTCACCAATACATTCAGCCAATTTTACTGAATCTGATATAGTTAGTCAATCTATAAAAAGCATGACTAATATACAGTGAATGACTAACCATGATGAGTGATTAGGTATTGATGATAATGAATGAGATATTGATGGTAGTGAATGAGGTATTGATGGTAGTGAATGAGGTATTGATGGTAGTGAATGAGGTATTGATGGTAGTGAATGAGGTATTGATGCTAGTGAATATAATAATAGAGGTGAGTTACAAACATGAGAACAAACTTATTTAAATCAATTATTATTCTCATGAGTTAGTGCTTCTGTATGAAGTGAAAATTTGGTATCCTATGTAAACTCAAAAATATACAGCTGAGAAAGAGACTTTACATTACAATTAGCTAAAAGAACTTTAAATGGTAAAATTCGTGTTACTAATAAAATTAAATTTACCATCGTTGATGATAAAACATACTATAATGAAGAGAAAGAAGATAATATAATTGATGAAGAAGAAATAAAAGAAGAGAGTGAAGAAAAATTAGCTCAAGAAAGATGAATTGAAAATAAATGTAATTGATTTTTCTTTGATAATATTAGTGGTGAAAAGGATTTATGTGCTACAGCAGATACAAATTTAAAATCAGATTTATGGAATCTAGTTGCATATGCACCGTATAATCATGCTGGAGATATCATATTATATAGTAGTTGATCTAACAACGAACCAAAAACAAATAAAGTAGTAACATATAAAAACTGAATAAATTGAGATAGTTGAAAATACCAACATAATATATGAGTAGGATGAAGTGCATATGGTAATGGTGTTGCTAATCTACCTATTTATTGTATAGATGCAACAGAAAATATAAATTATAGTAATTCTTTATGTAAAGTATGATGAAAAAATTGAATTTATATTGATAATACATCTAATAAATGAGATACAGGAGAAACTGGATGATGAAGTGCACCAGCATCTAGTTTCAGCTGAAATGATTTTATAAAATATTTAAATGTAGATTTATCCTGAGATTTTCTTATTGAAATCAATATAAAATGATCAGCTTTAAAAGAATTAAATACTAAATGATATATAATTAATCATACACTCATTTCTATTAACTGAGAAAACTTTTCATTAATGAGATCGTCCAATAATGGTCCAATATTTTTACTTAAATGATCAACTAGTATATGTTGATATTTTGGAATTAATTGTACAGAATTTAATTGATTAGATAGTAACGAATTTTATTCTATATATATTCAAAATAATTCTACTCAACTAGAATGAACTTGAATTAATAAAAGTTATGCTAATATTTCAGGTAACGCTTCTTCATGGTTTTATCTATGAAGTACGAACAATAAAGTGTGGCAATGGGATAGTATAATTAATTATCTAAAAATTTATAAAAAATAAAAAAAGCTTTTAAAAAAGCTTTTTTTTTAATTTTTAAATAAATTATTTACTGTTACTGTTCAATTTTCTGTTCAACAATCATAATTTATATCATAACTTGTTGGTACTCAATTATTAGCATTTAATGTTACACTATAATTATTAGATCATAGATCTGCAAAGTCTAAAATTGCATTTCATGTTAGATTACTCACGCTACAATTTTCAGTGTTTGGTGATGAAAAATCTATATTAAGTGTATCCGAAAATGATGCATCAACTGTAAAATTATTAGCTACTGGTGCTGCTGTTAAAGTTAAACTTTCTACATCTGTAACTATTGAAGTATTACCATATTCATCTGTAAATGAAGCTCTAATTTTAACATCCTCTACTCAACTTGGTAGAGTTCCATCAAATGTCACTGTTTTTCATGAGAATCTTAAATTAGTAATATTTCAACCTACTGGTGTATTTGTAAACAAATCTACAATTTCTATATTAGCTCATGTTAAATCTGAAAAATCTGTAACTGTAATAGTTTGGTTAAAAAATGTTTGTCATTGTGTATCTAATCCTGATATTGTATTACTAGAATATACAGGTGTTTTTTTATCTGCAGCAAATGTTATTGTTGCAGTATTTGATGTTAATCCTTCTGGATCTTCTACTTCTATATTTATAGTAGCATTTCATTCTGCTCAATTATTGACTATAACATCAACATTATTAGACACATCTACAGTTACAGATGATAATATCGTAGCATTAAATCAAGTAACTGCAACATCTAACTCATTATCAGAATGTTCAGCATCAGAAATATTAGCATCAATTTCTGTTTTAAGTATAGTTCCAGATTGACCAGCTGAAGATGTTGTAAAATTTCATGCAGTTGGTGCTGTATTAACAATATTTACTGTTCTTGTAACTTCAATTGCATCATTTCATGCAACATCTGTTTTGTTATATCTCACAGTATATGTTCATGGTGTTGCTGTATCTACTGTATCTCATCATACTGTAGCTATTCAGGCTCCATCTACATTATCTAATGTTGTTGCTCATTGTTCCGTATATGTATCTCATACATTTAGATTAATTGTTGCTCATCATGTTAATGTAATCACTGGTGCATTTGCATCTACTATATTTACTGTTCTTGTAACTTCAATTGCATTATTTCATGCAACATCTGTTTTGTTATATCTCACAGTATATGTTCATGGTGTTGCTGTATCTACTGTATCTCATCATACTGTAGCTATTCAGGCTCCATCTACATTATCTAATGTTGTTGCTCATTGT